>Ga0182745_1000431_pt1 | contig 47605 bp, 34 predicted proteins | sample eDN3rd30CKraftBY_FD_128523 | JGI IMG/M metagenome (GOLD analysis project Ga0182745, IMG submission 128523) | Enriched backyard soil microbial communities from Emeryville, California, USA - eDNA 3rd pass 30_C Kraft BY (version 2) (version 2) | ecosystem: Environmental > Terrestrial > Soil >... | reverse complement strand
TTAACATAGCCTCTTCCACGACCTCAGCGTCGTGGCCCCATTGAAGCTTGTTTGATGGTGCCGTGGAGATATTCGCCATCGAAATCTCTTCCACGACCTCAGCGTCGTGGCCCCATTGAAGCGGCAACGGACGCGCGCCTACGTTGAAGTTCTTCAGCTCTTCCACGACCTCAGCGTCGTGGCCCCATTGAAGCAAGATGGCCGCGATCCCATCGGCCGTGGCCTCGGCCTCTTCCACGACCTCAGCGTCGTGGCCCCATTGAAGCCGGCCTGGCCCGCGCAAGATGGTTGTCTCGATCTCAGGCTCTTCCACGACCTCAGCGTCGTGGCCCCATTGAAGCGGTTGTCGCAGGTATGCCATGGCACTCTCTCTCCTCTCTTCCACGACCTCAGCGTCGTGGCCCCATTGAAGCATATTGGCCCCCGATGACGCGAAACTCGATTGGCCCACTCTTCCACGACCTCAGCGTCGTGGCCCCATTGAAGCCGCGCGGAATTCCATCGCGGCTTCGCGATTCTCGGCACTCTTCCACGACCTCAGCGTCGTGGCCCCATTGAAGCTTGGAATTCTTGACGAGACCGAGCGAGAGCGCCTCCTCTTCCACGACCTCAGCGTCGTGGCCCCATTGAAGCCATACTTATTCGGAGAATTCCATGTCTGACTGGACTCTCTTCCACGACCTCAGCGTCGTGGCCCCATTGAAGCTCTATATCTCGGCGACTGCCTCGATGTCATGACTGGCTCTTCCACGACCTCAGCGTCGTGGCCCCATTGAAGCTTCAGTCTCGCGATTTCCGGGGAGGCCGGAGAGTTGCTCTTCCACGACCTCAGCGTCGTGGCCCCATTGAAGCGCTGGCCACTGTCACCACCGAGCGCGACGAGTTCACTCTTCCACGACCTCAGCGTCGTGGCCCCATTGAAGAAGTTGATTTGCGGAACATGCGGAACATAAAGAAACGATCATGTTTAATGTAAGACTTATGCATTTGGCGAGTGACGCTCGGGTGAAAACGAAAAGTGGAAACTGGCGGGTGGGGTGGTTAGGGCATGGACGTGGCGGTGGGATTCGATAGGATTGCGGTCTCGAGGGTTGGAGGAAGTAGGGTGGGGTGGTAGGGATTGGGTTTTTGGGGTGATTGAGCCATGCAGTTTCGTCCCTTGGGTCAGACCGGGCTTCAGGTTTCCCAACTGAGCTTCGGGGCGTCGTCGCTCGGGCAGGAATTTCGGCGGGTCGACCTGGGCGAGGCGATCCGGTCGGTGCGGGTGGCGCTCGACCTGGGGATGAACTTGATTGATACATCCCCTTACTATGGCCGAGGGTTGAGCGAGTGCCTGCTCGGCGTGGCCCTGCGGGGGATTCCGCGTGAGCGGTACTTGCTGAGTACCAAGCTTGGCCGGTATGCACCCGCGCATTTCGACTTCTCCGCGAGGAGGGTGGTCGAGAGCGTCGATGTGAGCCTGGAACGGATGGGAGTCGAGTATCTCGATATCATCTTGTGTCATGATATCGAGTTCGTTGAGCTTTCGCAGATCGTGGAAGAGACCCTCCCCGCGCTTCGGAAGGTCCAGGAACAGGGGAAGGTGCGGTTCGTGGGGGTCAGCGGATATCCCATGCGAATCTTCCGGTCGATCCTGGATCAGACGGATCTGGATGTCATTCTCTCTTATAATCACTATACTCTGCAAAACACCATGCTCGCCGACCTGGTCCCTTACCTTCAGGACAAGGGGGTGGGGATCATGAACGCCGCCCCCTTCTCGGCCCGGTTGCTCACCGGCACCCCCCTGCCCTCCTGGCACAAGGCTCCCGACCATGTGCGGGATCTCTGCCGGGCGGCGGCTGAACTCTGTCGGGAACGTGGGACCGACCTCGCGAAGTTGGCGCTTCAGTATGCGGTGGCCAACCCGGAGATGGCCACCTGTATCGTCGGCTCGGCGAATCCGCAAAATGTGGCCAAGTGGGTTGAGTGGGCCGAGGCACCGGTAGATCAGCCCCTCGTGGATGAGGTTCTGAAGATCCTGCAACCGATCCATAACTGGTTCTACGTGGAAGGGAGACCGGAAAACAACGATCCACTCCCTTGACGCGCGACGTTCCAGCGGTTCGCATGGGGGTCTCGCCTTGGTTCGTGCGACTTCCATCCAGCCCAACAAAAACCAAGACCAAGACAACTTGCGATGAGATGCCCAGTCGAGAAATCGGAGTGGATCCAAACTGAACTGAGGTGAGGTGAGCCGAACCGAGCGGGTCGTTCTTCAAGATCAAGGGCCGGGCCTTCTCGCGAAGTCGCACCGGCACGAGGCCATTGCGTGGAGCAACGTCGATGAGAGCTCTGTTGCTGGAAGCGCCCAAGGACTTGAAGCATGTCGAAGTGGACTCGCCGAGTAAGCCGGGGCCGGGCGAGGCACTCGTCCGGGTCCACCGAGTCGGCGTGTGCGGGACCGATATCAGCGGCTATCTCGGCCGGATGCCCTTCTTCAGCTATCCACGCATTCCGGGGCACGAGCTTGGGGTCGAGGTGCTCGAGGTGGGCGACGGGGTCACCGAGGTGAAGCCGGGCGACCACTGCTCGGTCGAGCCGTACATCAACGATCCTAACAGTTACGCCAGCCGGCGCGGATTTCCCAACTGCTGCGAGAACCTCCAGGTTCTGGGCGTTCATCGAGACGGCGGCCTTCGCTCCGAGTTCGTCTTGCCGGCCCGCAAACTCCACCCTTCCGCCAACCTGAGCTTTGATCAACTCGCGCTGGTCGAGACCCTGGCGATCGGCTGTCACGCCGTGAACCGGGCGAATCCTCAAGCCGGTGAGTGTTGTATGATCATTGGGGCGGGGCCGATCGGGCTCTCCACCCTCGAGTTCGTCAAGCTCACCGGCGCGAAGGTCATCGTGCTCGACGTGAACGAACATCGGCTCGACTTTTGCCGCCGGGTCATGGGGGTCGAACACACGGTCAAGAACTCGGACCATGTTGAAGCCGACCTGCGCGAGCTGACCGACGGTCACTTGCCCGACGTGGTGATCGACGCGACCGGGAACTACAACTCGATGTCGAACGCGTTCGGGATGATCGCCCCGGGGGGGAGCCGCCTGGTCTTGCTTGGGATCACCACCGAGGAGATCCACTTCAAGCATCCCGTTTTCCACAAACCCGAGGGAACCCTGCTCTGCTCCAGGAATGCCCTCCCCGCTGATTTCCGCCGGATCATCACCCTGATCGAGGAGGGGCAGATTGATACCAAACCCTGGATCACGCACCGGGCGTCGTTCGAGGAGTTGCCAGGCGTTTTTCCGTCGTATACCAAGGTCGAGACGCATGTCATCAAGGCCATGGTGGAAGTGAATTAACGGACCGAGCAAGGGACTGGCTGATTGATTGAGGAACGCGAGGTCAAGGGTTCTCACGCGAACTCAATGGGATCTCTTGACCTCGCCCTTGGAGCCTGAATGATGCCGCGGCCGTCGAACGAAGTCTCTCAGAGCTCGCCTTGCGAGTTACTGGGACTCTCGCCCAGTTTCGGGTTCGGAGACCGGATTGGGTTGGCGACTCCCGGCCATGTCGAAGCCATGCGCCGGGTGGGGGAACAGGCGGGGATTCAGGCGATATTTCCTCAGCAGTCGATCCGGGAGATGACACGCACCGGACGAACGCCTCGGCAAGTCATGAACGACGCCCTCCAGGGCCTCCGCGACGCCGGCTGGCGCGGGCGCACCGGCGCGGACGCGGATCATTTGAAAACCGAGGCGGATATTGATGCCACGTCCGCCGTCGGTTTCACGTTTTTCACGATCGACCCGTCCGAGCTCGTCGATCCCAAGGCGGATGACTACGAGGAACCCGCGCTCCGAAGCCGATACCAGGTGATCGCGGACGAGGTACGGTGGGTTGAGGAGTATCGCGGAAGGTCGCTTACGCTCGACAATGGCACATCCGTGGAGTTGACCGAGGAGGCCTGTCTGCGAGCGGCGGTCAAGTACGGCAGGGCCTTGAACCTGGCGATCCGGTTGGGCCGTCATATCGCGGAGGTGAGTGAGAACGCGGGCCGCCCGTATGAGATTGAGCTGAGCGTGGATGAAACGGAGCAGCCGACGACGCTCGCCGAGCACTACCTGATCGCGTCTCGTTGCCTGGAAGGGGGGCTCAAACTTATCAGCCTGGCCCCCCGTTTCATTGGCGAGCTCGAAAAGGGAGTGGACTACAAGGGGAACCTCGAGGCGTTGGAGCGGTCGCTGGCGGACCACGCCGCGATTGCCTCAATGCTGGGTCCGTACAAGTTGAGCCTCCATTCGGGCTCCGATAAGCTCTCCATGTATGAGGTTCTCGCCCGGACCACGCGGGGGCGATTTCACGTCAAAACGGCGGGAACGAGTTATCTCGAGGCGCTTCGGGTCGTGGCACGGCACGATCCTGGCCTGTTCCGGCGCATCATTCAGTTCGCGCGGGGCTGTTACGAACGGGACCGGGCAACTTATCATGTGTCGGCGACACTCCAGTCGGTTCCTCCCCCCTCGGATCTGACCGATCCCGTGGCCCTGGAACGAACCTACCTCGAGTGTTGGTCCGAGGTACCCCCTGGAAAGGGGTTTACGCAGCCTGGAAGGCAGATACTGCACTGTACGTTCGGGTCGACCTTGCTCGACCCGGAGCTCGGCCCTGCGATTCGAGACGTGCTCTCGAGGCATCCGGAAACGTATCAGGAGGTCCTTGCCGATCACTTCAGCCGCCACCTCGAGGCGCTTCGCGCTGGACTTTAAGATAAGTCGAGCGGGAGTCGCTCTCCGTGGCGGAGTTCGAGTCGAGTATCTAGTCAGAGGATTGGCGATGACCCAAAGTTATGTCGAGCAGTTATTCGGATTGTCAGGTCAGGTGGCGGTGGTCATCGGTGCCACGGGCGTTCTGGGCGGGGCACTGGCCGAAGGACTCGCGCGGGCGGGGGCCCTGGTCGTGGTGGCCGGTCGCGACGCCGAGCGCGGAGCAGCCCGGGTCGAGGCGATCAAGGCCGCCGGTGGAAACGCTCGGTTCAGCCAGGTCGACGTGATGCGCAGGGAGTCGATCGAGGCACTGCTGGCCGACATCCTCAAGGTGGAAGGTCGTGTCGATATGCTCGTCAACGGCGCGGGGGTGAATAGCGCCAGCGCCTATCTCGACGCGTCCGACGACGATTGGGATCGGGTGTTTCAAAGTAATCTGAAGGCGGTTCACTGGGGCTGCCAGATCTTCGGCAAGGCGATGGTGGAAGCGGGCGGGGGCTCGATCTTGAACATCGGGAGCGTGTCGGCCCACCTGCCGTTATCCCGCGTCTTCGCCTATTCCGCCGCCAAGGCGGCCGTGATCAACCTGACGCAGAACGTCGCGCGGGAGTTCGCCACGTTGAATGTTCGCGTGAACGCGCTCTGCCCTGGATTCTTTCCGGCCGAGCAGAACCGGAAGATCCTTGACCCGAGCCGCGTGGATAGCATCATGCGGCAGACCCCCATGGATCGCTTCGGGAATCCGGAAGAACTGATCGGCGCGACCATTCTCCTCCTCTCAAAGGCCGCTGGTTCCTTCATCACCGGGGCGGCCTATTACGTGGACGGCGGCTTTACCGGCATGCGTCTTTGAGTTCGTTCAGGAAACGTGGGTCGTCCCCTTTGCGTTGGCTCATGCGAGTCCGCGCTCGATGCTGGGTAGTGTCGTTCGAAGGGGCTCGTTCTTAACCGATTGGGAGCGGGGTGTTTCGCGTCATGCCCATTCGTTCCGCCGTCACAGTGAGCCTGGTCCCCGAAGCGCGAGGGGGGCCGTTCGTCTTCTGGGACGACCTTCCCTCCGCCTGCCGCAAGGCGTCGGCGCTGGGCTTCGACGCGATCGAGCTGTTCGCGCCCGGTCCCGAGGCCGTCGCTCCGGCCGATCTCCGTAAAGTGCTCGATGAGCACGGGCTCCAACTCGCGGCGGTGGGAACGGGGGCGGGGTGGGTCAAGCATCGCCTGACCTTGACGCTCCCCTCCTCCGCCGAGCGAGCGAAGGCCCGCGACTTCATCCGCGCGATGATCGACTTCGCCGCTCCGTTTGGGGCCCCCGCGATCATCGGGTCGATGCAAGGGCGAAGTAACGAGGAGGTCGATGCGGCGACCGCCGCCGGTTACCTGACCGATGCGCTCGAGGTGCTGGGTGAACGGGCCAGGGCCCAGGGCGTCCCCTTGATTTACGAACCCTTGAATCGGTACGAGACCAACATGGCCAATACCATCGGCCAGTCGGTTTCACTGCTGAAACGGCTTTCCACCGGTCATGTTCGTATTCTTGCCGACCTGTTTCACATGAATATCGAGGAGAGTAACCTGGCCGACGCGTTTCGAGCCGGCGCGGGGCTGATTGGCCATGTCCACTTCGCCGACTCGAACCGGAAGCCCATCGGGCTGGGGCATCTCGAGCTCGAACAGGTGGTGAAGGCCCTGGCGGATGTGGACTACCAGGGATACATCTCCGCCGAGGTCCTTCCCGACCCCGACCCTGACGCCGCGGCCGAGCAGACCATTCGGTCGTTCCGACGCTGGTTCCCACGCTCGGGTTGAGGCAGGCTCAAAGGGGGGAGAAGGGAACGCCTTCTCCCTCCGATCCCCTCAGGTTTACTGCCCGCCCACCTTGGACGGAGAGCGGAGCCGCTGGTTCCAGCCCCAACGGAAGAGATTCCTGGCGTCCAGGTAGCGGTTCTCCGAGTTCGAGGCGCCGAGCACCACGACGATCAGATGCCCCCCTTCTCGGTGCCCACTGGCGACGAGGCAAGCCCCCGCCGCGTTGGTGGTGCCGGTCTTCACGCCATCGTAGCCCTCGATCGAGAGGAGGCGGTTGGTGTTCGACCAGGCGATGTTGCGTGGGTTTCCTTCGGCATTCGTGACGATCGCGCCATGCTTTGACGTGGAGACCACGGGGCCGAGCATGGGATGACGCAAGACGTGGGCCGCGAGGACCGCGAGGTCGGCCGCGCTGGTGTGGTGGCCCTCGGCGGTCAGGCCATGCGTGTTGGCGAAGTGGGTCTGGCGCATGCCCAACTCGCTCGCGACCCGATTCATCTCGGCGATGAACTCAGTGAGAGAATCGCCCGCTTTCTCCGCGCCGTTCTTGCTTGCATCCGACGCGGTCCCTGAGCCGAGGCGAGCGCCAAAGTGCTCTCCGAAGGCGACCGAGGCGTCGTTACCCGAGGGGAGCATCAGCCCGTAGAGGAGGTCGCGTGCCTTGACTCGCTCGCCGGCGCGGATTCCGGCCGTCGTTCCCGTCGTGTTATCGGCGCGGCGGCTGAAGGTCACAAGCTCATCGAGAGCCTTCGGGTCCTGGTCGGCGATACGGGCCACGACCAGGGCGGTCATCATCTTGGTCGTGCTGGCCATCGGCAAGGGGTTGGTCTGTGCGTCCCCCCACAGGGCCTTGCCGGTTCGGCCGTCCGCGATCACCCAGGCTTTGGCGGACACGAACGGAGGTCCGTCTAGGGAGTCGGCGGGGGCCTTGGCTACCGGGGTCCGGTTGACGACTTCGGGGCTGGGGGGCTCGGGACGCGCGATCGGCTGAGTTCCAAGCGCGTCGCGGGTTGTTGGATCGAGCTGGCCGCTTGGATCGAGGTTTTTCGACTTCTGAAACGCGATCAAGGCTGAGCGAGTGGCCGCGCCGAAGTCCCCGTCCACGGTCAGGTCGGGACTTGGCTTGAGTCTTCGGTTGAGCCGGAGTTGAAGCTCCTCAACGGCGGGTCCGTGATCTCCAGTCTGAAGAATGATCTCTGACTTGGTCGTTCGAGTCGTCCGTTCCTTGGTGGCCGTGACCTGGCCCTGGACGTTTGAGGTCCAGAATACGCCAAGCGAGGCCACCAAGAGCACCGTGAGGACTCTGATGCTCTGGAGAGACGTTTCGTTACGAGGCGGTGGGAATTGGGACAGACGACGAGAGAGACGTATCCGCGGCATGGGTCGGCTCTGCAAGTAAGAGGAGTGAGAGGAAAACGGCGGCAGCCTGGATCCAAACAGGCCGGGGCGACACGGAATGGCTTCTGGAACCTTGTCTGATGGTGTCCCGTTTCCCGCCCGTTTGCAAGGAGGTTGCCAGCCAGTCCAAGACGCTCGTCCCATCCTGAGTTCTTAATGACTTGTACCTTGGCGTGACCTGGCAGGGAGCGCATGATGGCGTTTGGACGTTAACGACCCAATCTCAAGAACCGGGAAGCGCGAAGGCCATGAAGCGAATCTGGGGCATTACCTTGACGTTGGTCGGCCTGTTCTGCTCGGGGTGGGACGTCCACGCCGAGGATTTTCCCGACCCGGTCAACTCCGAAAAGGATCCAGGGGCCGCGATGCCCGCCGAACAGGCCGCCGCAACCTTCCGGACGCCCGAAGGCTTCAAGGTGGGCCTCTTTGCCTCGGAACCGGACGTGCAAAACCCGATCGCGATGGCCTGGGATGCGCGCGGTCGTCTTTGGATCGCGGAGAATTACACCTATGCCGAGCGGTCTCAACGCTTCGACCTGAAGCTGCGCGACCGCGTGGTGATTCTGGAAGATACGGACGGAGACGGTCGGTCCGACCGCCGCAAGGTCTTCAACGATCAGATCCAGATGCTCACCAGCGTTGAGCTTGGCCGTGGCGGCGTCTGGCTCCTCTGCCCGCCCCAGGTCCTGTTCGTGCCCGATCGCAACGGCGACGACGTTCCCGATGGCGCTCCGGAGGTTATGCTCGACGGCCTTACCGTTCCCGCGGAGAACTACCACAACTTCGCCAACGGATTGAAGTGGGGGCCCGACGGCTGGCTCTATGGGCGTTGCGGTGCCTCATCCCCCGGTCGCCTGGGTGTGCCGGGCACTCCCGACGCGGAGCGCGTTCCCATGAATGGCGGACTCTGGAGGTTCCACCCCGAGCGCAAGGTGGTCGAAGCCCTGACTCACGGCACCACCAACCCCTGGGGGCACGACTGGAACGAGCTGGGAGAGGCGTTCTTCGTCAACACCGTGAATGGGCACCTCTGGCACGCCATCGCGGGGAGTCACTTCGTTCGCCCTCACACAATCGACCCCAACCCCAGGGCGTACGTGGCCATCGACCAGCACGCGGATCACTGGCACTGGGATACCACCAAGGACTGGAGCGACTCGCGTAAGGTTACCGGCGAGCACGACCTGCGCGGAGGGGGGCACGCCCATAGCGGGGCCATGATCTATCTGGCCGACCAGTGGCCGAAAGCGGATCGCGGTAAGCTGTTCACCCTCAACTTTCATGGCCGGCGGATGAACGTCGAGCGGCTCGACCGAGATGGTGGGGGATACACGGGCCGGCACGAGCCCGACCGCTTCTTCGCCGCTGACCCCTGGTTTCGAGGGATCGAGCTCTCCTATGGACCCGACGGCGCCGTCTATGTTCTCGACTGGAGCGACACCGGCGAATGCCACGATAGCACCGGAGTCCACCGTAAGTCGGGACGAATCTACAAGTTAACTTATGGAAATGCCGAAACGGTCAATTCCGGAAACCTGTCTGGGAAGGACGAGCGCGCCCTGGTCGAACTTCAGCGCCATTCCAACGAGTGGTACGTCCGCACCGCGCGCCGTATTCTCGCCGACCGTGCCGCGCGGGGAGAGGGACTAACCGAGGCTCGCGCGGCCTTGTCCGCAATGCTTAAGGAAGAGACCAACGACCCGGTCTTGACCTTACGCGCCCTCTGGTCGCTCCACGCGATCGGAGCCACCGACTCGGCCATGCTCCACCCCCTTCTGACTCACTCCCAAGAGTCGGTGAGAGCCTGGGCCATCCGGCTCCTGACCGATCGCTTGCCGCTCGACACGGTACTCAGTCAGCGCGTGGGTCCAAGCGTCGAGCCGGGCAAGGAACTGCCAACCGCCTTGGTGGATCGGGCGAGGACCGATTCGTCAGGGCTGGTCCGGCTGGTCCTGGCCTCCACGCTGCAACGGCTTCCGCTCAAGGAACGAGCCGAGCTCGCGACCGCGCTGGTGGCACGCTCGGAGGATGCGAACGACCATAATATCCCCCTCCTGGTTTGGTACGGGTTGATACCACTGGGTGACTCGGATCCCATGGCCCTCGCCCGCATCGGAGCGGAGTGCCGTCTCCCCATGACGCGCCGGCTGATTGCCAGGCGTCTTGCCGAGGAGATCGCCAACGCTCCAGCACCTGTGAACGAACTCCTCAGCAAGGCGAAGGGAGAAGGAAAGAATTCGCTTCAGGCCGATATCGTGCAAGGTCTTACCGAAGGGCTCGCTGGGTGGCGGAAGGCCCCTCGCCCGTTGGCCTGGGAGTCATTCGCCAAGACCTTGACGCGATCGGACGACACGGACGTCCGCGACAAGGTCCGCGATCTTAACGTCCTGTTCGGGGATGGCCGGGCGCTGGACGAGTTGAAGAATATCGCGCTCGATGGCAAGCTCGACCTGGCGACGCGGCGGTCCGCGCTTCAAACCTTGATCGAGAACCGCCCACCCGACCTCCGTCCCATCTGCGAGCGGCTAGTGCGCGTGCGTCACCTGAACGCCACGGCCGTTCGAGGACTCGCCCTGTTCAACGACCCGGAGATCGGTAGGACGCTGGCGGCGAATTACCGGTCGTTTCACCCGTCCGAGCGCCCGCCGGTCATCGATACGCTCGCATCCCGGCCGAGCTTTGCCCTGGCGCTCCTGGATGAGATGAAGAAGGGAAAAATCCCCCGCGCCGATCTCACTCCGTTCCACGCCCGGCAGATCCGAGGGTTTGACGACCCTGCCGTTCGCGATCGTCTCGCCGAGGTCTGGGGCCAACAGCGTGAGTCGACGGAAGACAAGACGGCCCGGATCGCCCAGCTCAAGCATGACCTGGCTCCCGCTCAACTTTCCGGGGCGAACCGAAGCCAGGGGCGGGTCGTGTTCAACCAGGTCTGTGCCTCGTGCCACAAGCTTTATGGGCAAGGCGGGGATATCGGTCCCGACCTCACTGGCTCGGGGAGAGATAACCTCGATTACCTCTTCGAGAATATCGTCGACCCGAGCGCGGTGGTGAGCGCGGACTTCCGTGTCACGATGCTCGAAACCAGCGATGGCCGGGTCCTCAACGGTCTTGTCCGTGCGCGGACCGGGCGAACCTTGACCCTTCAGACCCAGACCGAGGTGCTCGTCCTCGAGCGGAGCGAGATCGAACGGGAAGCCACCTCGCCGCTCTCACTCATGCCCGAAGGGCTCCTCGATCCCTTGACCAAGGAGCAAGTGCGCGACCTGGTCGCCTACCTCTCCCAACGAGTCCAGGCTCCACTTCCCGAAGAGGCCGCGCCGACCGAGGGGGGAGGCCGCTGAATCGCGATCGAATCGAACGATCAAGCTTTCAACGTTCCGCGTTCCGCTGGGAACCTGGATCAAAGGTCGTCGAGAGGAAATCGGGCCAGGGTGATTCGTTCGTAGGGCGTCTTGCTGCCTCGCTCGTAGAGGCAGCCGACAACCCCTCGCTTCAAGACGGTCAGGCAGGAGTAGGCGGAGGGGCCGGCATGAAGCGCCAGAGCATGGGGCCAGGTTCGACCGCCGTCCAGGCTCAGCCGAACAGTCATGGCCTCTCGCTTGGCGCTGGCTGGGTTGGAGAAGAGGAGCTTTGCCGAGGGAAGCCCTTTCGTGTCGGGGATGGAGATCAGGCTTGCCTGGCAACCGGGCTCGATTAAGGTGGGGTCGATCGTCGGCGGGGTCCACGACATCCCCTGGTCGGTACTGATGGCGATCGCTCGCCCATCCCCTCGCCGGGGGGGCTGGTTGCGCATGTTGATGAGTAACGACTCATCAGGGCGCTCGACAACCTGGCATTCGTTCACGCGTTCCCCCGCCACTCCGCCGATCCGCCAGGACTTGCCGTGGTCGTCGCTATAGATCACGTGCGACCGGCTGGACTTTGAGCCGGCCAGGTAGTGATCGCAGGGGATGACAAGCCGCCCCCCTTTGAGCTGGATCGAGACTCCCGGCCCCGTGGCGTACCAGGTCCAGTTGGGAAGCTTGACCTGCGAGGTGATTTCCTCGGGTTTGGTCCAGGTTTCCCCTTCATCCCGACTTTGCATGACCCAAACCGTCCGGCTCTCCTTGCTCTTCTGCGCGAGGATCTGCGCTTCCTTGTCATCTCCATGGTTCCGGGTGAGGAGCAGCCAGAGGATCCCGGTTTCGCGGTCGAACACCGGGCTCGGATTGCCCATGGTATGAGGCCCGGCGTCGGCGATGGTCTGGAGCGGGCTCCAGCTTGCTCCCCCATCGAGGCTTCGCCGCATCACCACGTCGATATCGCCGCTATCGCTCGTCGAACCCCTTCGGCCCTCGCACAGGGCCAGGACCGTCCCCTTGGGGGTGGTCAGGATCGAGGGGATTCGGTAGGTGTGGTATCCGCCTTGCCCGGAAATAAAGATGTCTTGCTGGGATAGGGAGGGAGCTTTTTTCTTCAGGCCGACAGACTGGTCCCCTTGCGCAAAGGCTTGCAGCGGCGCGATCGCGACGACCGCCAAAAGAAGGAAAGGGCAAGCACGAGCTGTCCAGCCAACGCGACAACCTGACGGAGAGAGCATTGGGAATCCTCCTCGACGATCGGACACCGTGACTGACTGAACAGGGCGGCTTGCGCTAACTTATCTCTGAGAAAACCGAGCAGACACCCCGGCGGAAGCCCACCTCGCTCGGACTTCCGGTTCGGCGGCTGAGGTCGCGGTGATCGGTTTCCCGTTCCGGTCAGAACTCAACATGAGAGCTGAAAGTCCTGGTGATATAGAAAATAGTGTATGGTTGCGTGTTGATGGCTGTGTGTCTCTGTCTTGTTTCGCGGTTTGAACGCGAGGGCAAAGGGTCTCAGCCTGTTGCGGTGATCCTCCGTCGCTTGACGCTTCCGGCCCTGTAAGGCGACTTCCCCGACTGTCAGAGGCGGAAGCGTGAGCGACGCTTCCATTGTCGGATTCGCCGATCAACCGTCGCTGACGCTTCCGGCTCTGTAAGACACATGCTTGTTTTTCAGAGGCGGAAGCGTGAGCGACGCTCTTCCCCGGGAACGCGGGCATCCTACCCGCATTCACGATTTCTTGAAGCAGGTGAAAGGCCCGCGTTCCCAGGAAGAGAAAACCCCGACGTCCCATCCACTTGAGCCTGTCTCGAACGCTATTTCGGAGTGGGCGTTCGGCTCATCAGGTACGTGAACAGGTCGCGAATCTCCTTGTCGTTGAGTTTGGTCATGAGTCCTTCGGGCATCAACGAGATCGGCAAGGCCTGGATCTCCTCGATATCGTCCCGATTGACCAGGGTCTGCTGGTTGTCCACCCCTCGGAGCGTGACCGTCCGGGTGTTCTGGTCGTGGATCAAGCCGCTGAGGGTACGTCCATCATTCGTGAAGATCGCGAAGTTCGTATATTCCTCGCGGATCGCCGCGTTTGGGTCGGCGATGGCCAGGAGCATGAAGTCCAGGTTCGTCCGCTCGTAGCCGGTCAGCTCGGGGCCGGCGTCCCCCCCTTCTCCGAAGAGTTTATGGCAGGTCGCGCAGTTCTTGATGAAGACCTCTCGGCCAGCGGGGAGATCTCCACGTTCGCCTCGAACCAGCGTCTTGAGGCGAGCGATCACCTTCTGGGTCTCGGCGGGCGTGGCGCGGGTTTTCCCCCAAAGCTTGTCGAGGCGTTGATCGATACCCGGGTCGCGATGGAGCCTCATCTGCTGGACGATATCCATCGGGATCGAACGGGGATCGATCTGTGAGGCGTCGATCTGGTCGAGCAAGGCGACCGTCCAACTCTTTCGGCTGGCGAGTAATCGATTCGCGGTGCTTCGGATCGCCTGTTCGTCGGGGAGTGACGACTGGTAGAGCTGAACGACCGTCTTGCCAATCGAGGGGTCGTCGTAATTCATCAAGGCTTCAAGGGCGACCCGTTTGATCGCGTGCGAACGCGAACGGGACAGGAGCGACTTGAGAACACCAAGCGCCTTGGGCTGGCGAAGCTGGCCGAGAATCTCAATGTAAGCGAGGCGGGTCGGGCGATCGGCCAGTTCGTTCGCGACAACCTTCAACGCCTGGTCCACCGCCTCGGGCTTGCCGAGCCGCAGCCCAAGCGCCAGGTCGGATTGCCCGAGGCTCTTCTGGTAGCGATCGAGCGCCGCGCTCAAGCTTGTGGGCAACCCGCTAATCTCTCGGCCGCGGAACGCCTCCATCAAGCCCACCATCAGGCGTGTGGTGGCCTGGTCGCTCGGCGACATTGCCAGAAGTCGGGCGCAGGTCTCCAGGTTCTCCTGACCGTCCGCCATGGCGTAGCGCTGCATGACACGCTCGAGGATCACCTTCTCAACGATCGGCAGGGTCCAGATCGACCGATCCTTGAAAAGCGCAAGGACGGCTTCTCGATCCGACTCGGCCTTCGACTCGATTGACCACCAAAGTAAGAGCGGGATATGCTTATCCGCCTGGTCCTCCGACCGCTCCAGTAAGGCTCGGACGATTGGCAAGCCCGCCGAGGCATCGAGCCGCTTCGAACTCGAGGCGAGCTGGGATCGAACGTCGATGTCAGGCTCGGTCCTGGCCAGGCTCGAGAGCCGCTCGGCCATCGACGACGACACCTTGCGACGGTCTCCGAGCAGGCGGACCGACCATCTTCGAACGTTCGCATCTTGGTGCGCGAGCGCCTTCAAGGCGGTGGGCTCATCGAACTGGCCCAGCAGGTTGAGCGCCCAGAGGGCGTCCAGGGCGCGCGGGTTCTTCTCATCCTCGGCCAGCGCGTGCAACCGAGGCGCGATCGACGTATCCCTTCGCTCTCCCAGGATCAGGAGGGCCTCTCTGCGCTGCCACTTGTTTGGGTGGGAGAGCAAGGTGATCAACTGGTCATTCGAAGCCTTGGTCAGGTCGAAGGGGGCGATCGGTTTGCTCCCTTTCGCCTGGAGCCGATAGAGTCGTCCGCTTTCCTTGTGCCAGTTGTCGCGCGGGTCGACGTGGGTCAGGCGGGTATCGTACCAGTCGGCCATGTAGACCCCACCGTCGGGTCCGACTTCCAGGTCCACTGGACGGAACCACTGGTCCTTGGTCTGGACGATCGGCGGAATATCCTCGGTTCGGTAGGTCGAGGTATCGCGAAGGAGGTGGCTGGCGAGGACTCGGTTGTGCAGGGAGTCGGCCGAGATCACCATGCCGTTGTAGTGCGCGGGGAACGCTCCCCCTTCATAGATGGCGAAGGTCTGGCTGAATCGTTCCGGGAAGCCCTTATGGAGCATATGCTCATAGTAACCAAAGGCATAAGGGTTGGTTAGGGGACCATGTTTGCCCCAGCCTTTGATGGCGTAGCCCCCTTGAACGTAGTGCATCCCTCGGGTGTTTCCGTTATTCGTGCCGGAGAAGAAGCGGCCGGCCGAGTCGATCTCCAGGCTGAAGGTGTTCCCCCCTCCTTCCGCGTAGATCTCGAAGATTTTGCTCTCCGGGTGGTAACGCCAGACCATTTGCCCCTTGAAGTGAACGTTCTTGGTCACGGCCGAGTTGATCGTGCCCGTGGTGGTGCTGCCGTTCACCCCGTAGATCCAGCCATCAGGTCCCCACTCCAGGTTGTTCGCAACCGAGTGCGTGTCTTCCAGCCCAAAGCCGCTCAGGTGGACCACCGGGTCGGAATCGGGGACGTCATCGCCGTTGGCGTCGGGATAAAACAACAGGTAAGGCGGGTTGAGCACCCAGATGCCGCCGCGGCCGACGAGGACGGACGAAACAATGTTTAGGCCAGTGAGCACATCTTTGATTTTATCATATTCGCCGTCTCCGTCGGTGTCCTCGAGCACGGAGACTTTATCTGCCCCCTTGAAGTGGTTGGGAGGGGGAGGAGGCACCTTGTCGAAGACGGCTCGGAGGTACTGGTCGTACTTGATAACCTTGAGGCCGGCCGGGAAGGGATACTGGAGGTATTGAACGACCCAGAGCCGCCCACGGTGGTCCCAGGTCAGGTCGAGGGGCTGGCGCACTTCGGGTTCGGAGGCCAGGAGCTTGATCTCCAGGTCGTCGGCCACCTGAAAGGCCTTCATCGAGTCGTCCGGGGTGCTTGGCTGCGAGTTATCGCCAACCGCCCCCTTGCCGGCGAACGACCGGATCATCTTCTCAACCTGCTCGTTCCCCGCCAGGTCGGACTTGTAGCGATCTCTCACGTTCGCGGGCTTCGCCGACTCCGGGCGGTTCAACGCCCAGTGGATGGCGTTGCTCAGGACGTGGTTCCACGCGGGGACCTTGAAGTCGTCGGGATGGCCGAGCGAGCTATAGAAGATTCTTGAATTCTTGTAGGAGTTGGTCCATGCGACCGGATGCTTCTCCGATTTCCCATTCTCGATCGCCTCGCCGTTGAGCAAGACCACGGTCCCAGGGGCGAGGTCAACGGACTTGTAGAGCGAGCCGTTGGAATGGAAGGAGGCTTGACGCACATCCTTCAGAATCGGGTGCTCCCCCGCGCCGGGAGCCGGCGTGATGTCGGTCCCTGACTTGATGGGCAGGTCCCCCGCGTAGCGAGCGCCGAGCACCTCGGTATCGAAGTGGGGCCAGGCGGCGCGACCGGTTGGGACCTCGCCCGAACTGAGTGAGAACGCGTGGCTGGACGTCCGCAGCGCCACTAATGGTTTGCCCGCCTCAAGGTGCTTTCGGATCAAGGCCAGCTCGGCTTCGGGCAGGAGCTTGCGGCGCACACTCAGGACGAGCAGGTCGGCCTTCGGCAAAACCTCGAGCCCAGGAAACCGATTCGGGTCGTCCCCGGCCGGCTGCACGATGGTCGTTTTGTATCCGGCTGGCGTGAGCTCGGTTCGGATGAACTCGGGCAAGGTTTCGCCGGTATGATACCCTTCCTCGCCGATCATGAAGACCAGATGGGGCGGAGGACCGAGCTCGGCGGCTCGACCGGGAAGAGCAGGCCCGATAAGGTTGAAGGCCACCAGGCAGGGCCAGAGGAGGGATTGAGAGATTCGACGCTTGGCCTCAAACATCGGTGGCTCCGAGCGGGCGGGGAGTTCCCTTTGGTCGGTATGGAGTGGCTTCGGTGTTGGGGGCCTCGGCGGAGGGACGCGACCTTCTTGAAGGCGAGGGCGATCCGCTCCGCGAGGCATGCGACTCGATCACGGGCTTCAGGAAAGCCAGGCGGGCTCCCAACCTTTTCGATACGACTTCTTCAGCATCCCGTTGGCGGTGCTTTGGTTGGTTATCTTGAGCGCGGCGGAATCCCAACGCAACTCCTCGCCAGGATTCCGAATCGCCACGGTTCCGAGCAGGACGGTCTCGGTGAGGGGACCGGCGTAGTCGAAGTGCGAGGTGGTCTTGCCTTCGCCACGGCACGCGTCGGCCCAGGAGACGTAATGGTCCACATTGGGCAGAACGTCGATCTTGGCGTCGGCGAACTGGTCCTCGGGGAGAAGTCGGGGCATCGCGACATGGGGAATGAGCAACGACCCCTTCTCGCCGATTAGCAACGATCCGGCCTTGGGCAGCTCGAAGTCCTTGGACAGGCCGGTTTCTTCGTGGGAGGGAAGATGCTCTTCGCCGTCGTACCAGGTCACCTTGATCGTGTCGGCGGCCGTTCGATCCGTTCCAGGGAAGAGGTACTGGATTTTCGACTTCTTGTACCAGAGGTCGGACCGTTGCGGTGACGCCTCGGCGGTGATCGACGTGGGAGCGGTCAGCCCAAGTGCCATGAACACAGGGTCAAGAATGTGGCAGGCGAAGTCGCCGACCTGGCCATTGCTGAAATCTTGCCAGGCACGCCAGTTATGGTCGTGGTAAATCTTCTTGATGAAAGGACGTTCCGGCGCCACGCCCAGCCAGTCGCCCCAGTGAAGTTCTTTCGGAATCGGGTCGGAACCGGTGGGACGCTCTTCGACGAGCAGCCAGCGGAGCGGGCCACTTTGCCATGAGTGGACCTCCTTCACCTTGCCGATGGTCCCTTCATGCACCAGGTTCACCGCCGTACGATAAGCGGAATGCGACTGGATCTGATTACCCATTTGGGTCACCACCCCTGCCCGCTTGGCCGCGAGCTGCATTTGCCTGGCCTCGAAGACCGTGTGCGTCAAGGGCTTTTGACAGTAAAGATGTTTGCCGAGCTGCAGGGCCGCGAGCCCGATCGGCGCGTGCATGTGATCGGGTGTGGAAACGATAAATGCGTCGATGTCGCGCGCGTTGTCAAGGAGCTTGCGCCAATCGGTCCAGCGCTTGGCTTTTGGATAACGCTCGGCAGCCTTACCAAGCCGTTGGGGGCCTTCGTCGATATCGCAGATTCCCACGATATCGACATGGGGGCTGGCCGCCACCGAGGTGTGGTCGGACCACCCTTTTCCCGCGACACCGATGGCCGCGACCCGAAGTTTTTCGTTCGCCCCATAAACGCGGGACCAACTCGAAGCGCTCAGGAGGCCGGCGCCCCCAACCATCGCGAAGCGACCGAGGGCCTGTCGACGTGTGATCGAGTTCGGCTTGGTATTCATTCTACGTTCTCTCCGTGGTCAATTGAGATATCGGTGTCTCAATGAGGAGTGATTCGATCGAGCGAAGGAAGGTGAGGAAAAGAGGTCGAAAACCTTGGGAACAAACTCGGCGATCGGATCGCATCAATCGAGTTGATTATCAAGCGTTATCTGAAATCTCGATGTTTGATTGATTTGCTGTCATACGCACCGCCGTTCGTCCGCGGTGCGGGGGTGTGGGCTTAGGAGTTTTGTGAGGCGGTCAGGATGCGCTGGGCATTCTCTCGCGTGACGGCCAGCGTTTGTGCCTCGGTCAAGGCCGATTCCTTGAGCTTGAACGCGGCGGCTTCAAAGTAGAAGAACGGGGCATGGGAGCCGAACAAAACCTGGTCGGTACGCAGCGACCCGAGCAAGGTTTCCACGCCGCCGACCCCTTCGAGCATGGCGATGTCGAAGCTGACGTTTGGAAACTTCGCGAGTTGGTTCAGTGGTTCTCCGCGCAGGCTGCGGAACGCATTCAGCACGACCACCTGGAGGTTCGGAAACCGCTCGAGATGCCCATGCAAGGGCTTGGTAGCCACATGAGGGGTGAGCATCCGAGGATGATGGGTCCGTTCGTCCTCCAGGGTCAAGGGAATTTGAACGACGAGCCCGCGTTTGGCGGCGAGTTCAAGAAGTCGGCCGACATTCTCATGGTCGAGCGCGTACCCGTGATAATTGGGATGAAGCCTGATCCCTTTCATGTGGTGCGTTTCGTGGCATCGCCTCACATCCTCTTCCCAGTCGGGGAGGAGCGGGTTCACCGCCCCGAAGGGTTGCAGAATCCCCTTACCGTGGGATGCGCATTCCTCGGCGAGCCGCTGGTTGACACCGGCCAGGTCGCGATGGAGCAAGGCGTCGAAACTTCCTGCCCAGGCTTCGACAACCCCCTGCCCCTTGAGCTTCGCAACGAGCTCCACGGTCTCATCGCCGGGAACGCGGCGGAACGGCCATTGAGACAGGGAGACGTTTACATCAATCAAAGATTGCTTACTGGACGATCCAGTTTCGATGGGGGCTTCGTCCTGCGTTAAGTTCGATGCACGCGCCGACCGTTGGTCGTTCAACGACTCGGCGGCGAGTGTGCCGACCCCAATGGCTCCCGCCTTGAGGAACGCGCGGCGGCCAATCGGGTTTGGGCTGAATTCGGGATGCGTGGGCATGCTGATCGAGTCCTATCGCGTTTGCGATTCCAAACAAACGGGCCTTGGGAGGGGGTTACCGCCATCAGCGCATGGTATTGGTGGGAGTGAGGAGGGAGGCCGTGCGTTAAACCTGGATTCCCTTGGCCTGGAAGATTGGAGTCAATTGGCGTTTCAGATTTCCCGCCAGGATCAGCTTGCGCTGATCGTCAGGAAGATTGGCTCCGTAGACCTTGCCAAGCTGCGAGGCAAAGCTCCGGCCTCCGGCGTCGCTTCCATAGAGAACCCGCTCCGGTCCAAGCTCGCGCACGGCCATTTCCACAAACCCGTTCGTGGGGTCGGATCCAGCCAGGTCGATCGAGATGAGTGGGTAAGGGCGAACCGCGCGAATACCGAGCTCCCAGATCCCTCCCGTGTGGCCGCAGATCAAGGGGACGTTCGGGTGTCGCTTCGCCAACTCAACGAGTTCGTCGGGGTTCGACTCCCCCGGGTAGGTGGTCCCATCCGACTTGAACCAGGTGTGCTGGAAGATGACCGCCTTCAAGGCCGCGGCCCGTTCGACGATGGGGTCGAGCTCGGCGGCGTTGCATTTCTTGGCGACCCAGAGCTTGATCCCGACCATCGGCCCATCGCGCACGCATCGGTCGATCTCGGCGAGACTCGCCTCGACGTGCTCGCCGCTCACGTACACGAAGCCGAAGAGGCGGTCAGGATGAAGCTTGAGCACTTCAAGGACCTGGTCGTTCTCTTGCCGGAGCTTCGCGGGGGTCGGATGCTGAGACCAGGGCATCCCCATGTACAGGCAGAGTCGTTCGATCCCCATCCGGTCGGCATAGGTCAGAATCTGCTTGATGCGAGCCGCGGGCGTGGTCCCGTTCACTCCGGAGAGATGGCAGTGCAAGTCCCAGATTACGTCGGACATTCAATACGCTCCAGGCCGGTCTCAGGTCGCGTTGGCGTGATCTCGTGATCTCGAGGCTCTTTAGGAGAAGGCCCGGAAAATCGAAAGTCAAGTCGCCGCCAGGAACATTCTGAGTCATCGGAAACGGGGCGGAAGGGAATTTCTGGATCTTCTCGAATAGACTTGCATTTAATAGGGAAATAGGCGGCAATATGGATTGAGGAAAAGGAGGAGCCCTCCCCTTTCCTTTTTCTCGATTTTCCGCGTCTTTCCGAACCGAGTCGGTGCCCGAGCGAAGACGGATGCGAGCAGAACCAAGCGACGCAAACCTGCTGGAACGATTTGTCTCCCGGCGCGATGAGGGGGCGTTTGCGTTGCTGGTGCAGCGTCATGGGCCGCGGGTGCTCCAAGCCTGCCGCCGGATCCTCCGCAACGAACACGATGCGGAAGAGGTTTCGCAGGCGGTCTTTCTCGTCCTGGCGCGTCGGGCGGGCGAAATTGACTGGCGTGAGTCGGTGGGGGGCTGGCTCTGCGGAGTGGCACAACGGCTTTCGCTCAACGCTCGGTCAGGCGCGACTCGGCGTTTGCGTCATGAACGGCCGGTCACGGCGTTGGCCCGAGGCGCGGGACGTCCCGAGTTTGGCTACGATGTCGCCTCCGAGGAAGAAGATCCCACAACGAACCCGTTCGCGGAGATCGCGCGCCGCGAGCTCAAGTGGGTCCTTGGCGAAGAGCTCTCCTGCCTTCCCGAGAAATACCGCGCTCCAATGGTCCTCTGCTACCTGGAAGGGATGACCAACGAGGAGGCGGCACGCGAGCTGGGCTGGCCTTCCGGCTCGATGTCACGCCGACTGGAACGTGGCCGCTCGATCTTGCGCCAGCGATTGGCGCACCGAGGAATGTTGCTCGGACTGCTTCTCGTGTCGAGCCTCCTTGCTTTCTTGCCGCTCTCTCGGACCTCCGGACCCAATCGGGCCACGTTCCAGATGATGCGAGCGACGGTTTCGCCATTTGAGCCCCATCGGCAAGTGGGCGAAGATCTCGATCTTCTTCTCGCGAGGATTCTCCGGTCGAACTCGGCGCAAGCCACACTCAACACAGGGCTTGAGGCGGCCGAGGCGGCCCAGATGGCCGTGGAGCAATTCGACCGAACCGATTTGGAACAAACGGACGAACCGACCTGGCGCAAGGCCACTGACGAACTGCGACGTTCGGCCAAGTCGCTCGACGACGCGGTACGTGACAAGAACTCCGACGCGGTGCGAGACGCGGCTCGAATCCTGAAACGCCAGTGCATTCAGTGTCACGTTGCCTGGCGTTAATCGCAAAACCGTTCCTTCGCCCTTATTCGCAATCGAAGTGGGTACGAGCGCGGGTCGGGCTTGAGGCTGGGTAAGGAGCAAGGTCCAACCGAGCGGATGCCGGCAGTCTCGCCTGGTCGGCTCGATAGCTACCCCGTTGTCGGCGCGAGCGCCGGGCTCTAGACTGTTCCAATCGGTTGTCGAGGTTCGCTCGCGGCCGTTTGTGCGAAGCCTTCCCCCGCCATCGATTCCTTGAGCATTCAGTGAGACTGGTCACGGTATTCACCAAGGCTAGGGGCTGTTGGGGGCTTGGCGGGTTCGTCGGTGTGCTGGGCTGGAAGTTGCAGATCGCCTTCCCCCGGCGCACGAGGTCACGATGAAGGGGTGACGATCATGTCCGAGCTGAACCGAAGGACGTTTTTCTCCGCGACCGCCGGAACGGTGGCTACGGCGAGCCTTGCCGCCCGCGCCTCGGCCGATGGACCGAACGATACGATTCGTGCCGCGATTCTCGGTGTCAATGGCCGGGGCACGGCGCACATGACCGGCTTCACGGGAACCAAGGGCGTCAAGGTTGCCGTCCTTTGCGACCCCGATCGCGAAGTCCTGGAGAAGCGGGCGAGCCAGTTCGAGAAGAAGCACGGGTATCGTCCCGAGCTCGAGACCGACCTGCGCAAGGTGAATGATCGCAAGGACGTGGACGTTGTCAGTATCGCCACGCCGAACCACTGGCATTCGCTCGCCGCGATTTGGGCCTGCCAGGCGAACAAGGATGTTTACGTTGAGAAGCCCGGCACTCACAATATTTTTGAAGGTCGCCAACTGATCAAGGCGGCGGAGAAATATGGCCGGATCGTTCAACACGGCGTCCAGCTCCGGAGCTCCCCGATCATTCAAGAGGCCGTCGAGCACCTGCGCAAGGGGGTGATCGGCAAGGTTTACATGGCCCGAGGTCTGGTCTTCCGTGACCGCCCCTCGATTGGGCATGCCAAGGACCCGGACACCGCGCCGAAGTCGCTGGACTGGGATTTGTGGCAAGGTCCGGCCGAGTCGCGTGACTTCTCCAAGCGATTGGTCCATTACAACTGGCACTGGCACTGGAACTACGGCAACGGCGACGTGGGCAACCAGGGCATCCACGAGACGGACCTCTGCCTGTGGGGACTGGGGCTCGAAAAGTTCCCGTCCGAAATCATCGCGATGGGCGGGAAGTTCCTTTGGGACGATGACAAGGAGACTCCCGAGGTCCTCTCCAGCACGTACATGTTCCCCGAGTCGAAACAGATGATCGAATTCGAGGTTCGGCCCTGGGCCACCAACCTCGAAGGGGGCGCGGGCGTCGGGAATATCTTCTACGGCTCCAACGGGTACATGGTGGTCAAGGGCTATAACAGCTACGAGACCTTCCTCGGACCGAAGGGGCAGGAAAAAGGGCCCAAGGGGAATGGAGGCGACCCGCTCGTGCCTCACTTCTCCAACTTCATCGACGCTGTCCGCAAGCGCGACACCAAGATCCAGAATGGTCCGGTCGCCACGGTCCACCACAGCTCGGGGCTCGCTCACCTGGGTAACATCGCCTTCCGCGTTGGTCGCAAGCTCCACTTCGACCCGACCGCGGAGAAGTTCGTCGGTGATAGCGAGGCCGATACGTTCCTGTCCCGTAACTACCGCAGGCCATTCGTCGTCCCCGAACAGGTTTGAATCTGATCGAAAGGTCGCTTGACGCGACGGGCCCCCCCAAGGGGGCTCGTGCTTAGAGTCGTCTCGTGTCGTAGTAGCCTTGGTTTCGGGGTTCGAGGCGGTCGAGATGAGCCGGGGACGACCACACCCTCAAGGTTGGCCTCCCCGGCATTTTCAATGACCTGGGCCGAGACGGCCGACCGCGGGATGCTGCCCGCCTCGCCGATTCGAGGTCGATTCTCCAGTGGCGATCCGACGCGGACTGCCTTGCCACAGTCAAAGCTTTAGGGATTGATTTGTCTGTGTGCGCAGGCGTCCCCTTCGCAATCGGAGTGACGAAGAGGTAGCGGGATACTCGCGTACCCAGGAACGATTGTCCTCGGACCGCCCCTAACTCTTCGTGCTCACTACGCACGAGCCCAGTGGATCAACATCCGAGTTCGGGTGAATCGCAAGCTTGCTCAAGTTTGGAAGGTGATTCTATGAGCCGTCGGTTTTCTATTTTGATTGCTGGAATTCTTCTGCTCGCGCTCGGAGGCTCGTCCGCGCAGGCGGGTGAGCGTTGGTCCGTCGAGAAGGCGAACGCCTGGCAGAAAGAGCATGGCTGGCTGGTCGGATGCAACTATTCGCCACGAAGCGCGATCAACCAACTCGAAATGTGGCAGGCGGATACCTTCGACCCAACAACCATTGACGAGGAGCTTGGGTGGGCTGAGAAGCTTGGCTTCAACAGTATCCGGGTCTACCTGCACAACCTGCTCTGGGACCAGGACAAGCAAGGATTGCTCAAGCGCATGGAGCAGTTCCTGGAAATCGCCGACAAGCACAAGATCGGCGTGGTTTTCGTCCCCTTTGATAGTGTCTGGGATCCGTCTCCCAAGGCCGGCAAACAGCGCGATCCCAAGCCGCATGTCCACAACTCAGGATGGGTTCAGGCCCCCGGTAAGGAGATTCTGCTCGACCCCGCGCGCGTCGATCAACTCGAAGGATACGTGAAGGGGGTGATCGGTCACTTCAAGAACGATCGACGTATCCATGCCTGGGATCTCGTGAACGAACCCGACAACCAGAACGTGTCGGCCTATGGCAAGCAGGAACCGCCGAATAAGCCGGAACTGGCTCTGTACCTCGTACGCAAAGCGTTCGAGTGGGCGCGCGAAATCGACCCGGCACAGCCCCTGACCTCTGGCGTTTGGCAGGGAGATTGGGCGGAAGCGAAGCTCACCCCCATGGCGCGAACGCAGCTCGATTCTTCGGATGTGATTAGTTATCACTGTTACGACCCGCTCCCCGTCATGAAAGATCGCTTGGCCGCACTTCGCCGATACGGTCGACCTCTGCTCTGCACCGAGTACATGGCCAGGCCCAATGGAAGTACCTTCGAGCAAATCCTTCCGTACTTGAAGGCGGAAAAGGTGGGGGCCTACAACTGGGGCTTCGTGGCCGGCAAGACCCAGACGCACTACCCCTGGGATTCCTGGAAAAAAACCTATACCGCCGAGCCCCCGCTCTGGTTCCATGAAATCCTTCGGCCGGATGGGACGCCCTATATCGCAAAGGAAGTGGAACTCATCAAGGAACAGACCGGAGCGAAGTGAAATCGCTTCCAACCGCACGATCAAAGGAATCGAGAATCTGAGTGCGGAGCTCTTGAAATTCATAAGCGGAGCTCGCCATGCCAGCAAGGAGCCCCGAGGAGAGAAGCTTCTCTCCTCGGGGCTCCTTGATTTAGGTGAGGATTCCCGCGAAACCTGCTTCTTAACGCTTCTTCGACTCCTTGGAGGGGTTTTCCGCGGGAGGATCAATCCAATCCGCGAGATGCTGGAACGCCGAGAGAATGATCAGGGCGAGGAAGGTCCCCAAGATGGCCGTGGACTCTCTTCCATAGCCGGCCGCGATGCCCACCGCGGCTGTGAGCCAGAGTCCCGCCGCCGTGGTAAGCCCTTCAACCTTGCTCTCATCAGACTGTTTTAAGATCGCGCCCGCTCCAAGAAACCCAATCCCGCTCACGATCCCCTGAATCACTCGGCTCGAGTCCGAGTTGGATAGCCCTGATTGCTGAGGGATGACGATGAACAGGGCTGCTCCCAATGAGACGAGCATGTGCGTTCGAAGCCCAGCCGACTTTCCCGCTCGTTCGCGCTCAAGGCCCAGTACGCCCCCGAGGCCCGCCGCCACCGTGAGGCGTAACGCGATCTGGATCAGACGAGTCAGGTCGGGCAGATCTGAAAAATCATCGAGTATTCCACTCCACCAGTGCATCAGCTTCCCCTTCGCGTCGCGTGATTCGAGCTTGTACGAACAGGTTCAGAAAGTGGCTTCCGGTAAGTGGTAGAAAGACAGACCCAGGATCACATAAACCGCCAAAAGCATCGCCCCTTCCATCCAGTGCGTTTCACCGTCGTTGGAGATCATCGAGAGGATGGCGACGGAGAGGATCACCGAAATCAACTCGAGCGGAGAGAAGTGGAGATCGAGCGGGTGCGAGTGACCCATCAGCATGCTTGAGAACACAAGCAGAGGCGCTACGAATAAAGCAATCTGCATGCTGCTGCCAATGGTGATATGGACCGCGAGATCCATCTTGTTCTTCAAGGCCACGAGCACCGCGGTTGAGTGTTCCGCCGCATTGCCGATGATGGCCACCACGATCACTCCGAGGAAAACCTTGTTCATGCCAAGCGATTCCCCGGCGTGTTCGGCCGACCCGACCAGGATCTCACCCATGACGGCCACTCCGACCGTGGCCAGCAGGAGAATGAGTAGAGAGGTCGCCCGGCTCCACTCCGGTTGGTGATGCTCTCCCATTTTGGGAAGCTGCTCGGGCTCTCCTCCGAACAAATGCTGATGGGTCTTGAGTGAGAAGACCAGGCTGAGCAAGTACACGACCGCGAGGATGAACGCGATTTCCTCGCTTAGCGACTCGACATTGAGCTGCTCCTTGGCGCTGATGCTCGCCCCCGCTCGAAACAGGTAAAAATAAATGGTGGGCATGATCAATCCGACGCAGGCCAGCGCCAGGAGCGTTGAGCCCATGCTCGCGGCGGTCTGGTTGAACACCTGGCGTTTGTGCCGGATGCCTCCGAGCAAAATCGAGGCTCCGAGCACGAACAGGATATTGCCGATGATCGAGCCCGTGATGGTCGCCTTGACCAGCGGATACATCTCGGGCCCGCGCCAGAGGATGAGCATCGCGATGATCAACTCGGCCGCGTTACCGAACGTGGCGTTCAAGAAACCGCCGATTCCCGCCCCCATGGTTTCCGCGAGGTTCTCGGTCGCGCGTCCCATCAAGCCCGCCAGCGGAATCACCGCCGCGCACGAGAACAGGAACGCCCAGAGAGGGCCCATGTGAAAGACCTCGGTCGCCACGGCCACGGGCGCGGCGAGGAGCAGCCAGGTCAGTGGCTCCCCCTTGAGATCGTTCATCGCCTTCAAGGGACTCGCGGGAGCCACTCGTGCCATTGCCTGCGTGCTGGTGGTTTGCCTTGGCATTCCCGGTTTCTTTCGACTCATTGGATTCGTTATCCGTCTCAATTGCGCTTGAGGTTGGAGGAGCGAGAAGGGAGATTCTTCGTCTCGGAGCGAGTTGTCCGGTGGATGAAGGATTCGCGAATTCCATGCCTTTGATTTCAATGACCTCGTGATTTCCCCTTCTTCATTGAGGTCAGCAAGGGCTCGACTTTGGGCAAGATCAGGTCGGCGAGAACGCGGTGCCCCTTCGGATTGGGATGGCAGCCATCGGTTGTCCATTCCATCAACGATACGCCTTCCCGTTTTGCCTTGGTCCAGGCGGCATAATGGTCCACGAGTGGGAGTCCTCGCTCGCGGGCCACGGCTCGAACCACCTCAACGTACGGCTCGAGTCGAAGATTAGGCTCCTCACCAAGACCGTTGGGACGCGACCCGTCCGCCCAACGTGGGGATGTCATGAGGACGACCCCTGCCCCTTGGTTTTCCAGCCGGTCGATTAGCTTGGAGAGATTCGCCCGGTATTGATCAAGATTGAGTCTCGACGCGGATTTACCCTGGTCGACGTAGCTATCGTTGGTGCCGTACATGATCGTGACGAGGTCGGGACGATGCTTGGCGATGACCTGATCCACACGCTTGAGCGCCTGGTCGGTTCGTTCACCGCCAACCCCGGTGTTGACGATCGAGACTTCCCATTTTTTACGGGCGAATTCCGTTTGAAGCAGTCCGCCGAACGTTTCCTTCGCGAGAACACCAGGGCGGACCCCCTTCGTGATCGAGTCCCCCAGCAAGAGCAGCCTAAGCCGAGGTGTTTCCTCGCCTGGCCCCATCAGGATCGTTGATAGAAGCAAGAGCGAAACGCCAAGATGAGCCATGACGGGAATGCCCCTCGACGAGGTGGTGCGGCCACGGTAAGCGAAAGTTGTCACGAGTCGCAAGTCCGTATCTATTCGGACTTTGCTTGTTTGTGATGCTGATGCGAGCACCATACTACGGCGTTTGTGAGAAGTCGAGTCAAGCAAGTCCTCCTGCGCGTGGAGTGGCCAGGCCGACTTCCATTGGCGAAGGGGGGACGCCATCGTCCCGGCTTCAACCCGTTGCACGCCCCTTGTGAGCCGTTGTACGCTCTGGCACACTTCAGCGACCGCCCCACCGCGAGGCGCGGCGGGGTCGGACCTTACTGGTTTGTCGGAGTGAGGAATGAATCACATGATGATGAGCAACAGGGTTACCTTGAGCCTGGGCGGTTGGTTTTCGAACTCTCGGGTGCGTGTTTGGATCGTGTGTGGCCTACTGACTTGCGTGGGGATGACGAGCGCGAATGAGAACGCGAACGCCGCATCGACCGATCGACATGTCATTCTTGTCTCGCTCGACGGATTCGCGCAATTCCTGCTCGATGACCCGCATTCCGACCTGGCGACTCTCCGTCAACTCGCGCGTGAAGGAGCGGTTGCCGAGTCAGGGATGACCTGCTCGTTTCCCACGGTTACCTGGCCGAATCATACGACGTTGGTGACCGGCGTTCCCCCCGCGCGTCATGGCGTGCTTGGTAACGCGGTCTACAACCGTGAGAAGCAAGAACGAGTCGGCCTGCTCATTGATCCGATCTTCGACAAGGACCAGATCGTCCGATCCCCAACGATTTACGACGCGGCTCACCAGGCTGGCCTGAAGACCGCCGGAGTCATCTGGCCCGCGACACGCAACGCGAAAAGCCTCGACCTGAACGTTCCCGACATGGCTGGCGACCTGATGCCGAAGTTTGCCACCACCAGTTGGATTGAGGAGCTAAAGAAGGAAAAGCTCCCCTATGACCGCTATGGAGACTGGGTGAAGGCCAAGGAAGGGGGGCCTCGCCGCGACTGGATGGCGACCCGAACCGCGATCAACGCGCTGACCACCCATAAGGCCAACCTGGTGCTCTTGCACCTCATCGAGCTAGACCATGTGGAACACGCAGTGGGTCCTCATGGCGGAGACGTCTCCTGGGCGGTCTCGACAATGGACGACCGGCTTCGCGACCTGCGCGACGCGATTGAAGCCGCGGGCATGCGAGACAAGACAACCGTGATCGTCGTCAGTGACCACGGATTCTTTGATATCGATCATAACATTCATGCCAACGTCGAACTCCAACGTCTCGGACTCATTCAGACGGAGGCGCAAAAAGTCGTCTCGAAGCAGGCTTGGACCGTTAGCCAGGGAGGAGGAGCCGCGGTCTATATTCTTGACCAGGCGAACCGTGATGCGATCGCGACCAAGATCAAGCAAGCTATGCTTAAGGTTGAAGGGGTTGAAGCGGTATTCGAGCCAGGTGAGTTCGCGAAGATCGGTCAATCCACGATGGCCGAAGACCCCCACTCGCCCGACCTCTGGCTCGCGGCCAAGAAAGGCTATTCCTTCTCGGAGGGAACCACGTCGGAGCAGGTCGTCACCCGTGTTACCAGGGCCGGCACTCACGGCTTTCTCCCAGAGTCCGACGAGATGCACGGCATCCTGATCGCGTGGGGGGCAGGCATTAAGCCGGGCACCAAGCTGGGTCGGATCAAGAACACGCAAGTAGCACCCACGATCGCCAGGCTGCTCGGCCTCGAGTTTCCTTCCGCGGAAGGCAAACCCTTGGAATCCATGTTATCTCAAGATGACAAGCATTGATTGACTGGCTGTCCGGAGAGGGAAGGTAGGCTTACTCCACCCCCTTCATGATCGACACCTTCGATTGACTGGTAAACGGGGGGAGTGCCGGCCGGTGCCCACGTTTCCCAGTCGCTCAATTTTTACATAAAAGAACATGAAAAGGTTTTGGTTTTTTGCTTGAGCGGGTCGAGAGCTTCCCGTGAAAATCCTTCGTCGTTATTGGAACAAGGTCGGCGTCTCTCCTCTCCTGTCTGAGCAGATGAAAAGCTCGAAGCCCGCCGGACGTGCAAGTCGCACATTCGACGGGCTTCGGCTTTTGTGGAAGGGGCGATAGGTGGGTTACGATTCGCGACGGAGGGCCTGTGTGTTCAAACGAAGGAACCGATTTAAAGCATCAACCTGGCGGACGTGCCCCCGCGCTTGTCCCAGCCTCTGAATCAGGTGTGACCTTCTCAATACTTGAGCTTTCGACGACATATTCCTCGATCGACTGAGCGGTCCGGCCGGGAAGGTCTGCGCCGCGGTCTCGACGCGAGGAGCTGTCTCACCTGCGTTCGTAACGGGCATGACGAACGGGGCCAACACCTCGTCTTCCCCCACGGATCCATCAGCCGGTGACGTCGAGAACTGAGTTGTCGCCAAGACGTTTTGATTCAGTCCTCGCGCGGAGATGAGGCTGGATGCCGACGGGGCACTCGTAGTCTCGGGCACTGGTGAGACGGCGAGGCCTGGAGTCGCGGTGACCCTGGCGGTGAGTGTGGTTGTTTTCTTCGAAGAGCCACCGAGATAAAGATCAATCTGGTAGACCTGATCATGGTCGAATGCGTTGGGGCCAGGCTCGAAGTAAATGTCGGCTGTGGATGCGAATACGCCTGGAGCAACCTGATTCTGCACGATGGCGGCTGACCACGACCCCGCCGAGCCGTCGGACAGATACGTTTCGCCAGAGCCGACACGCCGGATCACGACGCGCGACAACGGCTTATCCGATGGTAAGTTGGCCAGGGCGAGATGAACGTCCTGACGGCCATCCGGAGCTGGAGTTGAGCTCAGGGCCGCTCGATCCTCGCCATCCTGGTTCAAGGAAGTCACCTTGGGCATTGCCAGAGTGGGGTCGGCCATAACACTCGGGATGATCAACTCCTCCGAGCGGGTGCCATCCGCGTAGTGGACCACGAGGTGGAATGTCAGGGGAACGAGGTTTCCAGCCGCGTCGATAAACGAGGGGTTGGCTGCGAGATAGAGATCAGCGGTGGGTGCGAATAAACCGTCCGCCAGTCGCTTTTGATTCAAGAGAATCTGGTTTGAGCCACTGGTCGACGAGTAGTTCCACTCGCCTCCTCCAAAGGCCCAAACTTCGACCTGGCGAATCGCGGAATCTCTTCGTAGGCCGTTCAAGCTGAGATGAAGGTCCTGGATGGAGTCTGGTTGAGTGGCGGAGCCAGGACTGACCAGATCCACCGCATCCTGTCCGTTCGAGGTCGCGGAAAGCTTGGTGACGGGTGTATTCGGTTGCCCGACGATTCCCCAGGCCGCGGGGCGTATGGTGGTCCCATCCTCGAAGGTGATGACGAAATCGAAGTGGTTCGCGTCGAGCGTCCCGCGCTGAATGCCGTTTTCAGCCATGAGTGAGGCGATGTAAACGTCAGCCGTTCCGGCGTGGACACCTGGGCCGAGGGCCGTGCGAATCACCGCGGCACGCCAGTATCCCGCGTTGCGACCGACGGCCCCCTGGATCCCGGGGTACTGAGATAACGCGAGCGGATTGACATACTGAAATTGGCCGTATCCATACGGGAAGACGTCGAGCTGAACGATCGCCTTGTTCGTCGGTAGACCCGAGAGCACGAAGTGGAGATCCTGAACTCCGTCGGGGCCTTCCACATTGCTCGAGCCAACATAATCCGACTGATCCATGCCAATCGAGGTGACCATCACGCGAGGTGGGGGGGCGCCAACCGGCAGAGAAGGATTCACCACCTCCACGCCAAAAATACTCAAGGTCGCGACGGAACCGTCGCTGTAGGTAACTCGAATATCAAAATGCGTTCGTCCGTTAAGGGCCTGGTACGGCTGAACGTAGAGGTCGGCTGTTGGGGAGTAACCGTTTTCTCCGTTCGGCCCTCTCAGGAAGGCTGCCCGCCAGTCGCCGGGTCTTAGCCCCGGTGTGGTTTTGGGGAGGCCGGAGGTGGCGTACTGGTAGGCCCCTCCCCCATACGGGTAAATGTCGATTATCAAGACATCGAGATCCGTCCGGAGTCCGGCCAGCACGAGATGAATATCTTGCAGCCCGTCGGAACCTGAGACGGAGCTCTTCCCCACATAGTCCGACCCGTCTTGATTCAAGGAGCGGCCGGTCACCGGTGTCCCCTGCCCGGGCGGGGGCTTGTTCGGGGGCTCAAGCTCTTGCTCGGCGAATCCTCCATCCCCGATCCGGATACCTGCCCGGCGTCCCTCCGCCTTGAACCAGGAGGGAGTGGTGAATTTGTTTCCCTTTAGGCTCAGGATTCTCAACTCGTTGACGTCGAGTGAGCCGGGATCGGCGATTCTCAGGGCGGTGATGTCGCCACTGAAGTTTTCAAGAAAATCACTTGTGTAGATAAATTCGTTTTTGTCAATCGATGCGGTAAGGTAGAGCCGCCCTTGGTTTTCGCGAACCGCCTGACCATGCTCGACTGAAACCACCGCCTCGAGAAGCAGCGGCTTCCAGCCCGTTGGGGTGTTTGCGCGTACCCAGGTAACTGGGTTGCGGAAAGTGTTCCGCTCGATGGTGAGCCCGTACATTGGAAGGTGGGTCCACCCCCAAGGGGCAGGGTCGGGTGTGCCTGGATACGAGCCTTGCGTCGGCGACGAGGTGATGAAGAAGGGGCGGGCGCCGATCACCAGGTTATCTCGGACGATCGTACCCACGTGGGTACCGACCAACTGAAATGCGACCGAGGAGGAGCTGGTCAGCGAACTGGTATCCAGCGTGTTGCCTTCGTAAAGGTCGTTGACGAACCCCGCGCTGATCGAGACAGCATAGTTTCCCTGGGGGAGATCGCCGTCAACCACATAGTTCCGTGCATCGACGGTCTGGGTCACGCGGAACCACTTTCCCGCGGAGGGCCCAGACAGGATCGCGACGATATCGCCTGGCTTGCCAGGCGCACCACGTAAGGTCGAAACCTTGAGGAGTCTGGGCGTGGCGGGATTAACCAGGGCCATCCCTTCATAATGGGGGTAGTACGCCTCCGTCAGAATCAACTCGGGGAAGTTGTAACCACCACCTGGCTGCTTCGCGACATCGCGGCCGATTCCCCCATCGACGACGTTGTTGCGCACGGTCGTCTGCGCACCCATTCCAGTAAAGAGCGCAAAGGTATAGGTGATTCCGGTTGGGTCGAGCTGCCGTGCATGGTTCGACTCGATCAAGATGTCGTGGCCGTCGCGGACCGCGAAGACCGGCGAGACCGACGTCCCGGCCGCTGCGCCTCGGTAATCATTGCGCGAGATGGTCCAAGGGCCCCCCCAGACTTCCACGGACCCGCCTCGGAGGATGTTCCCGGCAATCGTTCCGCTATCGTTGTAATTGCCTCGGATGAGGCGAACCACGGAAAAATTGTAGGGGTCACCCGTGGGCCCCGTGGGGGCATAGTCGATATCGAGGTTGCGGAAGTTGATATCAACCTTGGAGTTCAGCCCATTGTTCGCCGCATAGTCCGATCCGATGACCGCGGGATTCATCTGGAAGTCCGCAGTCCATCGAATGGGGGTGCTAAACCGGATTGTCAACCCTCCGGCCGAGGTTCCGTCGATGGTGGTATGGCTTCTCCGCACCTTGATCGCGTACGCCCAGGCCGGGCTCGTCGAGGCTTGGGAGAAGGAGAAGGTGGTCCCTGGCTCCGCCAGCAACGAAACGGGCTCTGACAGGTCGATGGGAGAGGTGAAGTTGTAAACACCTGCCTTGAAACGAATGGTGCCATATTGCTTGACAAGTGAATTCAAGTCCTGGCCTGGCTGCGTGAGGAAGCTTGGGTCAACCGTGATCGAGCTGGACTTGGGGAGCGGATCGCGCAGTGTTGGGTCGGAGCTGCCCCCGTGGAGTTGAACCACGGTCTGGGTCAAACTTCCCTTGAGGCGGAACCGAAGGCTCAACAGGGTGTTGGCCTCATTGCGATCGGGGGCGAAGCTAAGGTCGGCGCGTGTGGGGTCGTCGCCCCTTTGAACACGGAGGGCGAGCGAGGGGGCCGAGCTGTTCAGCGTCCAGGTCGAGCCAATCGAGTTCGTCAGCACCGCTTCGGCAAGGTCCCACCCAACTGGCAAACCCGAGAGCGTGATGTGGACGTACCCAGGTGTGGCGCTGTTGGCGGAATCTTGCCGGTCCCAGTTCGCCAGCCCGGTTGCGAAGAGGACGGGCACGGCTGGGTCGGACGGAGTCGGAGCGGCCAACGAGGGATCGAGGTCGGGGGCGATCGTGACAAACGCTTGAGAAGTTGCTGGATTCGTATCCGGGTTTGCGTCTCGCTTGCCGATGCGTTGATAGTAGATATTGACGGAAACGACGCCCCCCGTGACCAGGTTGGCGACCGGATTCAAATAGACATTGGCCTGTGTTGGGTCGGAGGGATCCAGGAAGATCTCGGCCTTGTTGTAATCCGCCGTTAAACCCGAAGGCCGAGGACCCGCGATCCAGGTGACGACCGAACCATCCTGCGCGGGCATGGTGAGGACGACCGAGTCGGTATCCACGTTGAATGTAATTCGACCGTTGTCCGTGCCGCGCCGGTAGTCGAGCAAATTCGTGAGCTTGAGGTGAAGGTCCTGGACCCCGTCGGGCCCCACGCCGAGTCCGGGGCCGACGTAATCTTTACCATCCTGCCCAACCCAAGTGACTCCAAGCTCCTTCCCTTCCACGCGTCGAGTCGTGTCCACGGCGGTGGTTGAGAAGAGGTTGTGGACCGTGGCGGCCGTGCCGTCTTCGTAGCGAATTCGGATTTGTTCATACCGAGTCCCTACAGGGTCGTCGAAGTAGGGCTCGAAGTAGACGTCGGCCTCGGTCGACCAGCTCCCTGTCGCCGCGTCACGCGAACGTATCACCAGCACCTGTGAGCCCTGTCCTGCCGCTGTGCTCCAGACTCCTCCCCCTTGCCTCTGAACTTCGACGCTCGTGACCGACTTGGTCGTGTCGAGTCCAAGCAGCCGAATATCAATATCTTGGTAGCCATCGGGGCTCCGACCGTCTCGTCCCACATAGTCCTGATTGACCTGCCCTACCCAGGCGGCCATCTCTGTGAGCAGGACGCGGTTTTCCAGGTGTTCCACCTGGACGGGGCGGCGGCGTGATGTCACCAACGGAACTCGGTGCGGTGCCACGTTGAAACTCCCGAACTCTGATCAAAGGGGTGGAGCGAACGGGCCAGGAAGCACCGTTGCATCCGGTTTGAGCGTTGCAGATCAAGCTGATGTCGAGCGGTCAAGAGTCGAGCTGTTTGGAACGGCGGCTACGGAACGTAGACGGGTATGCCGGAGTCTTTCGGGTAATCGATAGAATCCCTGGATTCTTAAACTGGCCTGATCGCGAATTGCCAAGCGCAACCAGATTGTCTGAAGCTTAACACGTTTTTTTCGCGAAGTTGGAAAAGTCGATTTTCTACATGCCTCAAATCGGCAAACCACGAATTCAATGGGCTCTTGAAGCGGCAGTAATGAAAAGTTCGCCCTTCAAATCTTGTTTCTCCAAGGGTTTACTCATTTTGACCCCGTGCGCTCACTCAGGAGGTGGACCTTTGATTCGTGCCGCGACTATCTCGTTAAGGGGTAGGCGATCACATTGAATCCGGGATGCATCCCTGCTTCAACCACCCTTTCTGTCCCGATTTTTTGTGCACGAAGCATGCCACTCCAGGTTAAAATAAGCCTTGCTTGGAATGGCTTCGAGTTTATCGAAACGGCTGATGCTGCTTTTCTAAGTGGATCGATCTGAAGTCGCCGAGCAATTTCATTATCATGGGTGGGGGGCGATTGTCCTCACCTTGGTTGGAGCTTGAAAGAAGATGATTGGTTGAAATGGTTTGGCTATTAATTTGTTTAATGGTATTGGATGGTTGTGAAACTTGAGGACGTTTTATTAATTGGCTCGCGCTCGCACGATCTCGTTCCGCGGTCAATGCGGGAAAAGGATTGGGGACGCGCCCGAGACAATCCGACATCATGCCGATTCACGTTCCACGAAGACGGGCGCGGTCCATGGTCGAGGCCCCCTTTATTTCACGTCCCGTTTGAGAGCGGGCACAACCTGAACGAGTTCGTGGACGACCAAGTCCGCCATCATTGCTGCCCCTTTGGGGGTAAGATGTGTTCGATCAGTGGCTCCCCCTTTCCCGGTTGGGTTAATCACCTCCGCCTTTTGGGGGCCCAACTCGTTCAAGAACGCGATACTACGGGCATGCAGGTCAATGACCGGTACATTTCGTTCCTTCCCCAGCCTTTTCACCGCCTCCACGTAGGGTCCAAGATCTGAGATGATCTGACCTTCGCTGGAGAAACGTCTCCGAGTCATGGAGGTTACCAGGATCGGCGCAGCGCCTACGGCCCGGGCCTCATCAATAAAGCGAGTTAGAAATTGAGGATACGTTGTCTTTGGATCCGTTTCGCGGTCAGGACCCTTACCGGGTTGATCGTTGTGGCCAAATTGAATGAGAATGTAGTCAGGCTTTGAGGCGAGGACCTGCTTCCACGGCCCCTTTTCGTAATAACTTTTCGAGCTCCGTCCCCCCAGCGCAAAGTTCCGGCACTCAACTCCATCGGTTAGACGCCTGGCAAAGGCGGGACCCCAGCCCGATTGATCCGCCACGGTTGAGTCACCAATCAAGGCGATCCGCGTGGGGCCATCCTCGGGTTTTGCGGCCTGCGCCGATTGGGTCGACTGCCCCCCTGTCAGGCCGATGAGCGTAAGAGCAAACGCTAGATAGTGGAGACCTGGCGCGGCGACGTCTCCGCAACAGGCCGATCGAATCACGAGTCGCATGACGGTTCTCTCAATCAAAGAGAAATGAGCTTGGAATCGACAGACATGTTCCATCCATGACTGAACTGTCGCTTCCGTTTGATGGTGTTGGGCTCACGAGATCCATGCACACCGATTATGGGAGGACTGAATCGAGTTAGTCCAGGATCCAGTCTGCGAGGGCTTCCACATTTGGTATCTTGCCTCAACCTTCCTGGTCGGTCTCCGGCGATTGGCTCTGAGCGTAACTGAAGTGGAGCGAGCCCGCGCGGCCGACCCGGGATCCATTCACGTCACGGTTGATCCACCCGAGGATTCGTTCAGGAAAGGCCGCAACCGCGAATCAAGTGGGTCGCAACGCCGGTCACGACCGTCGAGGATGTTCGATGGCATGCTTGGCCCAATCAGAATTTCGGACCGCGTAGCTTAATGTATGACGTTTGTCAGATTGGCGGAAACACTTTAGCAGAGTTCGAGTTGTGATGGAAAATGGGTTTGAGATGTTTTGATAAATTGGGCATGCTCAGGTCGACATTTTGCTTCCGGGAAAGTACGTGGGGACGACTCTATTGGGTGTGATGCTTCGGTTGCGTTAATGGGGGAATTGCGTTAGATTTCCTCCCATGAAACATGCGAGGCGTGAACTCAGGAACGTGTTGTTTATTTTCACCGGTGTGCTTTCCGCTGGCATGGGCCTGCACGGCTTCTTGTTTTCCAGCAGGTTTATCGACGGTGGAGCGACCGGCGTTTCGATGCTTTTGTCGAAGACCTTGGGCGTTCCTTTGCCCGTTTTGATCGTGTTGATCAACTTGCCGTTTATCGCGCTTGGTTATCGGCAGATTGGGCGCAGCTTCGCGATCCGAAGCTCGGCCGCGATCATTGGTCTGGCGGTCTGTCTCGCCACGATCCATTTCAAGGATATGACGCAAGATAAGCTACTCACCGCGGTCTTCGGTGGCTTCTTCATCGGCGCGGGGATGGGACTGGCGATGCGCGGAGGGGCTGTGCTCGATGGCACCGACGTGGCCGCGCTCTTGATCAGTAAGAAGAGCCATCTTTTTCGCGTTGGCGACGTCATCCTGGGTTTAAACATCCTCATCTTCATGGCCGCCGCCTTCTCGCTCGGCCTTGACTCGGCGCTGTACTCGATATTGACCTACGCCTCCGCTTCAAAAACCCTCGACTTCCTCCTTCACGGTATCGAAGAATACACGGCGATCAACATTGTCTCGGAGCAGAGCGAAAAGCTCCGACGCGCCATTACCGGGATCCTAGGACGAGGAGTTACCATCTATAAAGGCCGACGTGGGATGACGGGTACTGACCAGGATATTCTTGTCTGTGTGGTCACTCGCCTTGAGATCGGCAAGATTATGGATATTACTAATGAAATCGATAAATCTGCGTTTGTTTATGTTTATCCCCTGGCGGATGTGAAGGGGGGGATTCTCAAGAAGGTTGCCCATCCCTGATCAAGTCAATATGCTGGGATGGGACAACCAAGAGCACGTAGTTGGCTCCGCCTCCGCTTGGGAAGGGAGGATGCGAAGAAGCAACTCGGCCGAACGGCGCGAACGGGATTGGCAATGCCATGGGTTAGGGTAGGCCGGAAACCGGGCCGTCGATGCGGGTCTTCCACTCTCCGGCCCGTGCTCGAATCAAGGAGGTTCGAGGGGGAGAGTTAGTCGTCCTCGACCTCATCCTCAAGGATCTTGCCATCCACGGCCAGTTTCAACTCACGCATCGCGCCATCGGAAGAGATGACGATCTCGAACGTAGTGGTCTCTCCTTCGAGAACCTCCTCGGCCTCTTTGAACTCGGCATCAGCGTACTTGGCCTTCACAGCATCCGAGACGGCTTTCGGAACACGAGACACGGGGATTTCCTTCTCGATTTCGAGGATCGTGCCGTTCTCGCCGAGCTTCACTTCGACTTTTTGGTCGTCGACTTGCAGGTCGACCTCGTAGGTTGTTTTCCCTTCCTCAGTCTCCTTCGTGGCTTCCTTGATTTTTCCTTGGGGAAACTTCGATTCAACCGATTTCACTACGGCCCGCGGGAGCTGCTCCCGCGTAATCTTGTCTTCATCCGCGTTTGAGGTGAGCGGCAGGGTGAAGAATGCCAGCGCCGTCAACGAGGTCAAACGGTTCATGTGCTTCATCGCGACACCTCCCGAGGGTCATGATTCAATAGGTCCGAAGAAGTCGAGGTTCGAACCTCGAGCCCCTTCGATTCTATCGCAATCACTTTAACGGACCCTAAGCACAAGGTTAATTCGTTTTAATCTTGAGCTTTGACGACGATTTTAAGGAATGCTTGCATGGATTTTGGTGCATTTAGCACCGGTGAAGGTGGTAAGTTGGACACTTGGTTCTGAAACCCCGAAGTCTGACCGACACCCCCACTCGCTTGGAAAGATGAGTGCCGGTGGGAGGTCGCCGTTGACGGCGCGAGACGACGAACCGTGATGAGGACCGCATGATGAACTGGTTCGTATGGGCCCTGCTCTCGGCGCTTTTTGCCGGGTTGACCGCGGTGCTCGCCAAGGTGGGAGTGAAGGACGTCGATTCCAACGTGGCAACCGCGGTGCGGACCCTGGTGGTCCTGCTTCTTTCCTGGGCGATTGTGCTTTGGCGAGGCGGGTGGTCAGGAACGATACACGCGATTCCGCGGAGGACGTGGATCTATTTGACCCTCTCCGGCCTGGCGACAGGTGCCTCCTGGCTTTGCTACTTCCGCGCCCTCCAACTTGGCGAAGTCGCGAAGGTCGCACCAATCGATAAGTGCAGTGTTGTCGTTGCGATGGGCCTGGCGGCCTTGCTCCTTGGTGAACCGCTCCATGCCAGGCATCTATTCGGAGGCATGCTCATCCTTGCTGGGGTGCTCGTTCTCACCCAGGTCTAACGAACGAAAAGGCCGGCCTCCGAAGATCGGCCGCCAGCTTTGCATGATAATGCTGACATGTTGATGAGATTTTGTTTATTGCGTTTATGAATCACGTTGTTCTGGGCTTGTTCATGATTCGCGTGATTGAGATTCAAGAATGCTTATGATGCTCCCGCGACGAGCCGGCCGATGAGCTGGAAACGCTGGGGATGTTGGATCGCGTAATTGATGATTCCCGCGGGAGTATCACCGGAATCTGGCGCGATGCTAAGTCCCGCGCTCTTGTACGCCTTGATCACCAACTCTGAGCAGAAGTAGCCAGGTCCGAGGGTTGAGCCGGACACCTTGAGCGGCTCGCCGGTTACAGCGCGATAAGTCCGGTAGATCGGTGTAAGCTCGACGAGACCGCCAAAAATCAGGCCGAAGTAGTTATAAGACTTGCCGACCAGCCGTTGAGCCGTACGCAGAACCTGGGTGTTCTGTATGGAACTGACTCCGGTTACCCGAATCACGCCGACGCGCAAGGCGGGATCCGTCAGGTCCGACAGACTCCGCTTTCGGACCCCTAGCTTCGTGGCGTCGATGATCTTGCCATCTCCAACGTACAGCGCGGCATGGCTATATGCGGAGAACGTGGACGTGCGGATGGCGCTGGAGATGCGAGCATCCTCCGTCGAAACCAGAATGTCTCCGGGCTTGAGCGCGGTACGGTCGAGGAGCGTTAATCCCATGAATGGGTCGGCCGTCGAGGAGGCGGCGGAGACGTCGATCGCAAGCTTCGCCTGAAGTTTTTGCCGATGCAATGGGAAAGCTAAGGGAGCTGGAGCGAGGTCTTGTCGTGCGGCAATTCCGAGCGAGCCAGTTAGCCCGGTCGTCGGAACGTCGCGCTTCTCAAATCCCTCAACTTGCGGTCGATATGCTCGGCGCTTCTGAGCCATCTCTAGCGTCTCTGAACTTGGACCAGGCGACGGAATCCCATGGGGCCCGTTGCCGCTCGGGACCCGAGTCTCCTTCGACTCGGCGGATTGCAAAGACCGTCTCTCCGGTGGAGGGCTCTTGGCGACGTTGCCGAGACATCCGACACGGAGGTCAGCTTTCGTTCAATCGTAGAATCGAATTCGAGGTGTGTCGCGGAAATCGCGGATATGACCGGACGGTCCTTCGATCTACTCACGAGACATGAGAATTTGAAAGTGAACAAAATTTCAGTAGTTCAGGAACTGGTAGGAGAGGGCTAATTTGAATGATCCGAGTTAGTGACTGGCGCGCGGAAATCGGCCGTATCCTGAAAATTGCAAATTTGAAGATATGGTGATTTGGCGAAATCATTGTCTCTGCTTGAACAGGGTTGGCCAGGGCCTAAACTTCTGACTCGGCCTCGTTCCGACGCTGAAGCGAGTCGCTGAGTAAGTGCACCAGTTCTAATTGGTCTGTTAGGATCTGGTCGAGTGTATGCGCGTCGAGAACGGCCAGAAAGGCCTGCTGGGCGTGCATCAGCACTCGCTTTAGGCCGCATGATGGGGCAATCGGACATGTGTTCGATTCATTGTCGAAACATTCGACGAGGTTGAGGTGGGGCTCCGTGCTGCGGATCAACCAGCCGATATTGATGTCGGAGGGCCTCATTGCCAGACGCATACCGCCCCCTCTCCCTCGTTGCGCCTCGACCACCTTCAATTCCGTCAGCGTTTGCACCACCTTTACCAGGTGATGACGCGAGATTCCAAACGCTCGACTTATCTCTTCGACCGACACCGCGCGCTCGGGGCGGCAAGCCAGATAGATGGCCACGCGTAAACTATAATCCGAAAATTGTGTCAAATGCATGGAATCGCTCCACGAGCACCTTTCGGAAAAAAAAGCACGCGACCCGTTGACATTCGGTCGCGGTTCCATAATATGGATTTCGAATGCAGATTTAAAGCGGGTTTCTCGTCCCTGATTCTGAGTGGGATGATCGCAGGGTGGGGAACTCCCGAAAACGAAGTGAGGTCCCGGGATCAATGTCGACAAGGCGCCCGGATTCAAGATCGGGACGTAAGTGGAACGAGTCATTGCGAAACAACAGGCTCTTTCTGGCTTTCGTGCTGTTAGGGATCAGTACTCTGGCCCTGGCTCAGGAGTATGAGCGCGCCCCAATCAACTATAGCTCGGCGACGCCCCAGAACGTGGTGTCTGAGCTGGAGGGGAAGGTTGTGGCGGGGACTTCACAAGTCGACTTTGACGTCCGAGGGGGGTATCTCCGTTCGTTGCTTCAAGCGCTCGGCGTACCCGAGTCTTCCCAGGTGCTGGTTTTCTCAAAGACGAGCATGCAGCGGCAGCGAATCGGCCCGGAATCGCCACGTGCGATTTACTTCAACGACGACGTCATGGTTGGGTTTACACTCCGAGGGCAAGTGATCGAAATTTCAGCGGCCGATGATCGACTCGGTGCCGCGTATTATACGTTGGACCAGTCTCCCGAGGAGAAGCCCAATTTTCAAAGGCAGACGGAATCCTGTTTGCTTTGTCATGGTTCTTCGGTGAATCAGGGGTTTCCCGGTCATCTCGCGCGGTCGTTGATCGTGGATCGGACCGGCAGTCCCTTGCCAGGCAGTCCGACCTATCAGATTGATCATACAAGCCCCTTGGACAGGCGATGGGGTGGGTGGTACGTGACCGGTCAAAGTGGTCGCCAGATGCATCTGGGGAACCTGATCGGCGAGCGATCGAAACGCTTGAAGGCGAACGACAATCGAGACGGCGTCAACCTGCTCAGTTTGAAGGGTCGGTTCGACGCGGGCTCGTACCTGTCTCCCCATAGCGATATCGTCGCGCTCATGGTCCTCGAGCACCAGGTTGGCATGCTCAATCGTTTGGCCCGTGCCGCGCTGGAGTCGAGGCTACTGTTGCACGACGTAGCCGATCGCAAGCAACCCTTAAGAGAGGCTCAGGCTCGGATCGACCAGTTGGCTGAGGAGGTCGTCCAGTACATGCTGTACCAGGACGAAGCCGAGTTGACCGACCCGATCAAGGGAACTTCGGCGTTCGCCAAGGACTTCTCCGCTCGAGGTCCGCGTGACTCGAAGGGGCGTTCCCTGAGAGACCTGGACCTGAAGACTCGGCTTTTCAAGTATCCATGTAGTTACCTGATTCACTCTCGCGCGTTCGACTCTCTACCAGAAAAAATAAAAACATCGATCTATGGCGTTTTGTGGAAAGAATTGAGCGGGCGTGGAACTTTGAGAGGTGAGTCCGCGCTCTCGGAGCGCGATCGAAATGCGATTCGCGAGATTCTCCTCGCGACGAAGCGAGATCTTCCGGCTTACTGGAAGCCGGCAAGGTAAGGTGACAGGTTCGCTGGCCGCGGTTCTACCGGCAGCGCAGAAGGGAGCCTTACGTGGGAACTCCGATCAACGCCAGGCTGGAAGGGCCTTCCACGGGCCCGGCGCCGGCACGACCTTATTCCTTGTCCATTACCGAAGCCGCGGGGCTTCCGCATGTGGACGCCGAGAAAGTGACCGAAGACTTGATTCGCGCCGTGGTGTTCGAGTTCTATCGACGCGCCCGGCTCGACGATCGCCTCGGAGTCGTCTTTGATCGCTATGTGCATGATTGGGATGTTCATCTCAGTCGGATGAATGATTTCTGGTCTGCCGCGATGCTTCGGTCGGGTCGCTATTCGGGCAGACCGGTCGAGCGGCACCGGCCGATCGAAGAACTGACCTCCTCCCACTTTGAACGTTGGATCGAGTTGTTCGAGGCCACGGTCCGCGACCTCTGCGAGCCTCCTGAAGCCGAGGCATTCCTTGTCCGCGCTCAGAGGATGCGCGAAGGGATGACGAAAGTACTCGGCCTCGTCGGCTGATCATTCACGATTGATCGATTGATCGATTGATTGATTGATTGATGGTTTCTTGAGTTCGACTGCGACAACGCGGTGTCCCGCGACGGGACCGGTGCGCGCAGCAATTCCCCTGGTTGGAAGGTGCGATCAAGATGGCAAGTGGTACGGAAGGCCTGGGGCAGCACGGGAGCCCCCTCCCCTCGGGGGATGACCCGCCCAGCCCGCGGTATGGGAAGCTTTGGTTCGGACTCGCCACCGTAATCATTGCTTCGTTCGCGGTTCTCGGTTTCTTCGGCGGGGAAATTTATCGACAGGCCCCTCCCATTCCCGAGCGCGTGGTCGCCTCGGATGGGCAGGTGCTCTTCTCCGGGCAAGACATCAAGGATGGGCAAAACGTTTGGCAGTCCATGGGGGGCCAGCAGGTTGGCAGTATTTGGGGGCACGGCGCCTACGTCGCTCCGGACTGGTCGGCCGACTGGTTGCATCGCGAGTCCGTCTGGCTCCTCGACCACTGGGCTGAAGAGACTCACAAGCAACCGTACGCCAAGCTGACCGACCCCGAGCAGGCTGCACTTAAATCTCGGCTCAAGGCGGAGTTGCGCACGAATCGATACGATCCGAAAACCGGCGACCTGACCATCTCGCCTGAGCGGGCGCAGGCGTACGAGGAGTTATCGAAGCATTATGCATCGATCTTTGGGGCGGATCCCGCCTCCGAGAAGTTGCGCGACGCCTACGCCATTGCGGAAAACACGGTTCCCGACCCAGATCGCATGCGGCTCATGAACCAGTTCTTCTTCTGGTCCTCCTGGGTTTGCGCGACCAATCGGCCCGGAAGCGAGATTACCTATACCAATAACTGGCCCGCGGAAAGCCTGATTGATAATCGGCCCACCGGAGAGATTCTGGTCTGGTCCCTGATCAGTTTCGTCGGGCTCTTAGCGGGTATCGGAGCATTAGCCTGGTACTTCGCCATTCAGCGCGGGCATCGCGAGGAAAGTCATGAGCTGCCCGAGGAGGACCCACTTCTGGCCTTGCGTCCAACGCCGTCGATGAATGCGACGTTGAAGTATTTTTGGGTTGTCACGGCCCTGATCTTCGCCCAGATGGGACTTGGCATCCTAACTGCGCATTATGGTGTTGAGGGGTCCGGCTTTTATGGGATCCCCCTGGCGAAATGGCTTCCTTATAGCGTGACCAGAACCTGGCACACGCAGCTTGGGATCTTCTGGATCGCGACCGCCTGGCTGGCCACGGGGCTCTTCATGGCCCCCGCGGTCTCCGGCTACGAGCCTAAGTTCCAACGTTTGGGGGTGAACTTTCTCTTCGTCTGCCTGCTGATCATCGTGGTCGGCTCGATGATCGGTCAGTGGGTTGCCATCCAGCAGCGGTTGGGCCATGTCGCGAACTTCTGGTTTGGCCACCAGGGGTATGAATATGTGGATCTGGGACGGTTCTGGCAACTGTTCCTCACCGTCGGCCTCTTCCTCTGGCTGATTCTCATGGTGCGTGCCATGTGGCCGGCCTTTCGGTCGGGCGAAAGCCGGCACCTGCTTGGCCTGTTCTTGCTCGCCTCGGCGGCGATTCCTCTTTTCTACGTGCCGGGGTTGCTCTGGCACCGCCAGTCGAATTTGGCGATCGCCGAATACTGGCGTTGGTGGGTTGTGCACCTTTGGGTGGAAGGTTTCTTCGAAGTCTTCGCCACCGTCGTGATCGCGTTCCTGTTCACACGCATGGGACTGCTGAAGGTTGCGACCGCCACGTCGGCGGTGCTCTTCTCCACAACGATCTTCCTTGCGGGGGGGATCATCGGCACGTTCCATCACCTTTACTTTGCCGGGACGCCCACGGGGATTCTCGCGTTGGGGGCGACGTTCAGCTCACTGGAGGTTGTGCCCTTGGTGCTGATCGGATTCGAGGCCTACGAGAATCTAACCCTGAGCCGAGCGATGCCTTGGGTTCGAGCCTATCGGTGGCCGATCCTCTTTTTCGTCGCGGTTGCGTTTTGGAACCTGGTTGGCGCGGGGCTCTTCGGGTTTTTGATCAACCCTCCCATCGCCCTCTATTACATGCAAGGGCTGAACACCACCCCGGTCCATGGGCACACGGCCCTGTTCGGTGTTTATGGGATGCTTGGGATTGGGCTCATGCTCTTCTGTCTGAAAGGACTGGCCACCAGTCAGGTCTGGAAAACCGGTGCCCTCGCCTTCGCGTTCTGGTCAATCAACTTCGGGCTCGCCTTGATGGTCCTCTTGAGTCTTCTGCCGGTCGGACTTTTGCAAACCTGGGCCAGTGTCGAACAAGGGACATGGTATGCACGTTCGGCTGAGTTCATGCAGACTGACACGATGAATACACTGCGCTGGCTCAGAGTGGTGGGAGACACCCTCTTCGCCGCTGGCATGGTCGCGCTTGGCTGGTTCGTTCTGGGGTTGAAGACCGGCTGGTCGCTTACCGACGAGAAGGAGAATCGCGTCCATCCTGGGCGTCTGCCCGTGCCCAGCGTCGGGGCGAGAGAGCCGAGAGCGTAAATGGACCTTCTCAGCTCAACCAACGTAATGAATACCGGGATGATTGGACGTGATCGGGTGAACGGCGATCTCCTTTAGATGCTTGGGAGGGGCGACCGATGGAAACGCGAAACCAGTCGGTGTTGGTCGCGACGCTTTCTTGCCAGGCCTCGGTGCCGGTCGTGCACACCTACCACAGGTCTGCTCCGGAATGCGTGGCGGAGGGATTTACGATCCTGCTCGCCGCGCAGAGCCTGGTGGTCCAGTTAACTCGTTCGCTCGATCATCACCGCGACCACGAGCGACGGTTGCGGATTGAACAGGCCATCTCGGATGCGCGGGCGTTTGTGTTGTCACACTCCCATGCCCCTGAGCTCAGTGCCTTGGGGGCTTGACCGAAATCGTTTCAGTAAGAAGGAGGGCGCATCGTGGCCATTCCGCATGCCCAACCCGGTGAGGTGGTCGACGTTCGACCGTACGGCGAGACGTTGGCTGAGACGAAAACGACGGTTTTGATCAAGACCAACGGCCTGGAAGTTATTCGGCTCGTGGTCCCTAGCGGCAAGGAAATCCCGCCGCATTCCACCCGTGGCGAGGTCACCGTGCATTGTCTTGAAGGGCGTGTTGCCTTCACCACCAAAGGCGTGAGGCACGAACTCGCCGCGGGACACTTGCTTTACGTGTCGGGTGGGGAAACGCACTCGGTTTTAGGACTGGAAGATGCCTCGCTCCTGGTCACGATCGTACTCGCCAAACGAGGTATTGACTCAGAAGGACCTATCAGCCACTAGGCGAGTCATTGGCTGAATAAGCCCGTTGTTGGACGGTTCATGCCGCCTTGGAATTTCTCGAACTCCCCCCTTCGAACAGGCCTTGTTCCTGATCCGAGGGGGCATTTTCTTAACCATAAAACCATAAAAAGCCAATCGGCGCGATAGCTCGATTCGGGCGAACTCGGGCATGTTAAAATTAGATATAGAAGTTGATGGTTGTGCGAGCTCGCGGGTTGGTACTCAACGAGCCAGTTGGTTCGTGGATTCGTAGGGTGTGTCAAGCGTCAGCGCGGACGCACCAACCACATGGTCTGACCCTTGCGTATGGGTGTATTGCCGCTGGTGTCGATGGGAAATCGGTGGTCGTTTGGCTTGAACTACCCAAGAAATTGGTGCGTCCGCGCTGACGCTTGACACACCCTACGATTACGGAGATGCAAAATAAAAGCATATGAGCGCTTGATGTGTGAATTTAGAGTTGCCGGGATGAATTGGTGTCTTGTGATTTTCTGACTCGGCGCATGGCACCGAGATTGCAGTTCTAGGTCGCTTGAGTCGAGCGCCGGATTCTCGACACTAACACTGATTCAATCTTTCCTGGGGAGAGTCAGCCATGCCTCGCGGCGACAAGTCGGCCTATACCGACAAACAAAAGAGGAAGGCGGAGCATATTGCCGAGAGTTATGAGGACCGAGGGGTCTCTGAGAAGGAAGCCGAAGCGCGCGCCTGGGCCACGGTCAACAAGGAATCAGGCGGTGGGAAAAAGTCGGGAAGCGGGCGTGGAAAGGCCGAGTCTCATGTTTCGAGTCATAAAGGAGGAAAAATCGGTGGAGCCGCCTCGGCTTCGAGAACACCCGAGCAACGCTCTGCGTCCGCGAAGAAGGCCGCCGAGACACGCAAGCGAAATCGGGAGGCTCGAGCCGCGGGCCATTGATTACACGGAAACTTAGCCGAAAGCCCACACCCTTTAGGGGTGGGATGAAGGCGTGTGGTCTCGATGGATCAGCCAATTGCGGATAGCATGAAACTGCCTCGCAAGAGGCC
>Ga0182745_1000429_pt1 | contig 47639 bp, 46 predicted proteins | sample eDN3rd30CKraftBY_FD_128523 | JGI IMG/M metagenome (GOLD analysis project Ga0182745, IMG submission 128523) | Enriched backyard soil microbial communities from Emeryville, California, USA - eDNA 3rd pass 30_C Kraft BY (version 2) (version 2) | ecosystem: Environmental > Terrestrial > Soil >... | reverse complement strand
TCAGCACCAGCCGCACACAACGACTTCCGCAACTCAAACAAACCCTGACTACCAGCACCCGCCTGAACACCATCATCATTCGTCAACAACACCCGCACACCATCCACCGAACCCGCCACCACGCTCGGGGGAAGGGCGCTGACGAAACCAACCGACTCCTGCAGCGGCGACTGCGCGGCCGCGGTGGAGGTCAGCAGCGCTGACGCGACGAGCGCCGTCACTCCGAGGGCGGCCACGCGGCTCCGCCGGCACACCCGCGGACGCCGCTTCGCGGCTCCGTCTGTGGCGATGGTCATCTTCATGTGTCCCCGTTTCCCCCGTCGACTGGTCTGATGGTCTGACCGAAGATATCAGACGGTGGCACAACGGTGGTGACCGTGGCCTGTCGACGGACACAGGAGAGCGCGGCGTCGGCGTTCGAGGGGCGGGCCGGCCCCATCGGACGACGCGGTGCGGGTCAGGAACAGACGAGGGGGGCGGGGCCGATGGGGACGATCGCGCCGTTGCTGTCGACGTCGAAGTGCTCGGAGCGGTCGGCGAGGTAGGTGCCGTCGAGCAGGGTCTGCTGCGAGACGTCCTGGCCGCCGTCGGCTCGGTACGCGCTCACGGCGGCCGAGAGTTGGTTCCAGTCGTCGACACACGACGACCCCACCGGCGGCCGGCGCACGTTCGCTGCTGCGATCACGACGGCGACCGCCAGCACGGCCACGATCGCGACCGTCAAGAGGTGGTCGAGGCGCGCCCGGCCCCAGCCACGTCCTTCGGGGGCACCCCCCGCCGCTGCGCCATGCCCGTCCACTCGCGCCGATTCCCTCATCCAAAAGCCAAGCGTCAAAGAAACGTCAAGTCTACCCCCTCTACCTGACACGATCCATAGGTTCTTGTCGCCGTCCCGTCGCCTCGGAAGAAGCCGTGCCGAGAAGCCTCGAGCAGGCGGTTCCCGGTTTGGAACAGCGACGAATGCTGTTTTGGAACGACCTTCAACGCTGACTTCACACAAGCGTCCGATGGTCGGGACAACCTCTGCGTGGACGGCAGCGCGCGGACGGACCGCCGTATGGCTCAACGTCACCGTCGAGTCACGACCAGCGCGGTGCCTCCTCGGCGACAACCAGGTCGGGGGCCGTCTCTGGGTCGGCGGGGCGGGGGATGGCGAGGGGGGCGAAGACGACGAGGATCAGGACGATGTTCTCCCAGAAGATGATCCGCATCATGAACAGCACGCCGACGTGGAACCCCACCATCACGGCGATCCACACCCACCGGAACCGCCGCCAGCACACGGCCAGCGGGCTGGCGATCTCGAACACGGTCGACACCAGCAAGCCCACCTGAAGCAACCGCTCGATTGCCCGGCTGCGCAGCACGACCAAGCCGACGTCGAGCGGGAACGCGGAGTACTGGAGGCTGCGGGCGGTCACCCAGATCTTCATCGACTCACCGGTGAACACCGACACGCCGCCGACCCCGACGCGACGCAGCCCCGTCATCGCGTACGTCGCCGCGACCAGCAGGGCGATCAACGTCACGGTCGTGGCGTGGTCGCGCGAGCGTGCAGAATCCGGCGGCGGCCCCGACATGGAGAGCCGGTCGGCGCAGGGTGCAGCGACCAACAGCACGGCGATCCACAGCACATTCTGCTGGGCATGATTCACGTACCCGCCGATGCTCTGCATGGCTCCGTAGGTGACGACGATGCCGGCAACGGCGGCGACCGCGATCGGGGCGAACGGTCGCACGGCTGCGGCAGCCGCCACACACAACGCAACCGTGCCCCATCGCAACAACTCCAGCGCGACACCACTGCCGTACAGCGCTTGGAGGGCGGCGTTGTCGAACAACCCCGGTGGCCGGACGATTTCGCGGGGTAGGTCGGCGAGGCTGCCGGCCCGATACGTAACGATCTGCCACGCCCACACCACGAACACGGCAATGCGGATCATCGCCAGGTGGACGTCGGGCGACAGACCCAATCGCAGTCGCTTCACGTGCCGCCGCCGAGCGGTACGTCGACGAGTACAGAGCATGTCTCGGGCTGGCCACGGGTGGGCTCGTCGACCCGGCAGGAGCTGACCGTGGCGACCGCACCGGCATCGTCGGCCAACGAGCCGGCGCCTGCGCGCAGCGCCTGTTCCAACACAGTTCGGGAGTGCTCGTCGCCCGCCGCGGCCCGGCTCGCCAGGCCACCGAGGGTCCACAGGTACGAGCGAGGAGACTTGGTGGGCGCGGTGCTGGCCAGCGGCAACTCGCCGCGGTCCTCACCGTCGATCTGCACGGTGACCCGATAGAAGCTCTCAGCCGAGACGGGCGCGGAGTACAGGCTCCACGTGGTGAACGGAAACGTGTTTGGCGTGGTGGTGTACTGCGTCACCAACAGACCGACGCAGACACCGACGACCACCACCAGTTGCGCCTGCTGCCGACGCACCGCCCCCATCTGCAGCCGCGATTGCCACGCGGCAACGCCAGTCAGCGCGACAAGAACCGCCAACCCCACGAGATGAAGCATCGGTCGCGAAGTCATACCGCTCATCCATCTCCTGGGCTACCCCACGCACTCACCGTCAGCGCCTCAGTCCCGGCCCCGTAGACCTCGGGCGCATCGGATGGGTCAGACGCGAGAGTACCCCGGCCCAATAGCGGGCCGGGGCACTCTCTTGCTTGTTGGATCAGTTCGTTACTCGCCGGGGTCGGCAGCGACCGGACCGCAGTCGGCCGGTGAACCCGCCGGAGGCGTCAGAACACCAGCCGCGTAGGCCCAAGTTCCGTCAGCCCCATCGGCAGTCAGGATGGTGTCGTCGGTGAGGTACTTCTGCACATCGGCGAGAAGCGGGTCGGCATCTTCTGCGATGCTCTCGCCGGCCCGGGCCGACTCGACAGCCGTCAGCATGGTCTTGTAAGTCGTCTTGCAGGCGTTCTCCTCTGCCTGGTTCGTCACGCCGGCGACGGCGAAGACCACCACGGTGGCGAGGATGCCGAGGATCACGATGACGATGAGGAGTTCGACGAGGGTGAAGCCCTTGTCCTTCTTTTCGGGGGTCAGCTCACGCTGTTCCATGGGGTGGTTCCTTCCTGTTCTCCCGCCGGGCGGGAACAATGGGGTCTCTCAGGGTGTGTGGCTCCCCCGTCGGATGACCTCCCCGGGTGGGCACGGCAAATGCATCGGCACGCCGACGAACGACTTGAGCAGAACTTTGCACGAAGAATCGTGCTTGCCGAACGTCCGAGGAACCAGCAATTGCGCACGAAACTCCGGGGACAACTCCCCAGGGCGTTCCGCAATCGGGTTCTCACGACCCACACACCTGGTGATGTCTCGCGAACAACCAAACGCTCGCGCTCCCATCGAGCGGTACATCCGACGGGGCCGCCCCTCGGACGGCGCGCTTGTCGTGCGGGGCAGTCCGTTTAGCGTCGAGCAACTGATCCGAGCGGCCGAACGGACGTCGACTCGCTTCTCCTGGAACGGCACTCCGTTGGTCGCGGTCTCGGCCGTGCTCGCGGCGTCGCCCGCCGACCTCAACGACGCCCTGCTCGATACAAACCTGCGAACCAGGCGTACGTACCGCGTCGCCACCGTCGGGGCACTACGAGCGGCCGGCTTCGAGGTCCTCCCGACCTTTCAAGCACCGCACGTGAGCGTGGTCATGGCCACCCTCACCACCAACGCGGCCCGCGAGTTGGGTGATGCGCTCGGTCGGGAGACACTCAATCCGCACTACGCTCGACAGCGAGGTGACCTCCGTGAACGTAACGATCAAGGCTGACGTACAGAGCATCGACGAGACCGGCTACGTCTGGACGTACCTCAGCGACGCCTCCGAGCCCGAACGCATCGCCGCCGGCGCCGTCGTCATCGCCGGTGACGACGACGGCCCGGTGATGGCCCGGGTCGTCGACATCGTGGCAGGGCCTGGCAACGATCAGATCGTGCATCTCACCGTGCTGGGCATCCCCGACGAGTTCATCGACGAACTCCGGCGGGCAGGCGCGATCGCGTCGAGTTAGCTCGCGTGCCGTCCGGTTACTGCGTTCACGGTGGTTTCGACAGGCTCAACCACCTTGGGGGAGGCTCAAGGTTGGCGCAGGTTTGCCGATACGTCTCTTGCGGTGGTGCGACCGGGATGCGCACCACCGACGATCGCTCCACCCACCCGTTCGCGCCAGCACCGAAGGTTCCGATGGCCCGCAAGAAGTCCGCCAACCAGTCGTTCGAACATGCCGTGTTCGGCGACGAGGAAGCCGCGGCGATGCGCGCCGAACTGGTGGAACTGCGGGCACTCGTGGCCGAGCTGAGCGCCCAGGTGCACTCGCAGTTCACCACCACTGCGGCTCACGCCGAGATCGCCCGCCAACACGCCGACTTCATCCGCGACGAAGCGCACGCTCATGTCGAGCGGACGCGCGAGGAGTTGGTGGGGTTGCTGGAACAGATGCGCGGGGGAACCCGAGCACCCGGCGGTGGCGCGTGGGCGCCACCCGGGCCGTCGGCGATCGCCACGGCCGAGCGGGTCGGCACGATGGAAGCCCAGTTGGCCAAGGCGCTCGACACGGTGCAATACTGCTTCCAGCGCCAGCAAGACCTGGCCGCCACCATGGAGGCGCTGCTCGACACGGTGATCTACGAGCACCGCAACGAGCCGGTGTTGCGGCTGGCGTAAGGGCGGCTGGCGCGCACCAGGTCTCGATACACCCGGCAGAGCCGGGCACTCGACCACCGTGGGGTCGGCCGGTGCTCGACCGCCGTGGGGCGCGTGGCACTCGACCACCGGTTGAGTTTCGGGGTTAGCGGACGAGTTCGATGCGGATGCCGGATTCGTCCCATTCGGCGTCGATGGGGAGGCGGCTGATCGCGCGGCCGCTGGCGCGGCGGGCGGTCCACAGCATCGCCACCGCGTTGAGCATGTGCACCAGGCCGGCACCCTCGGGCGGCACGCGGCCGACGACGTCCTCGATGCCGGGCAGCTTGTCGCGCACCAGTGCGAAGCGCTCGGCTTCGCCGTCGAGATGATAGGGCGAGGATGTGAGGGGTTCGTCGCCGTTCATATGTTGGAACGACAGGTCGGCATTGGCCGAATAGAACGAACGCGAATGAAACGGCTGGATGTCGGTGGCGGCCTCGCGCATCCAGCGGAAGTGGCGAAAGTCGTTACGGGTCAACCACGGCTCGAGCGCCACCGCTTCGGCTCGTGACGACGCGAACAGGGCCGCGCGTGACGGGACCGGTCGCAGCGACACCAACCGCGGCCAACCGACGTGCTGGCGCGCGTCGCGGTCGCACGCACGGAACCGCACGCCGGGTTCGTCGGGGTAACCGAACGGGATGTTGACGGCAGCGAAGTCGAACCGCGGGCGGTAGTCGAGCACGTCGATCAGCTTGCGCACCACGAACGCGTCCTCGGCTACCACGGTCACGCCCGACAGGCGGCCGGGCAATACCAGCCAGCCCGCGGGGCACGGCGTCACCCCGCCGATGTTCTTGTAGTTGACCTGGTGACCTTTGGCGACTGCCATGGGGTTCCTTGTTCGGTGGGCGTGGTCTCGATACACCCGGCAGAGCCGGGCACTCGACCACCGGGGGCGGGTAGCCGGCAGAGCCGGGCACTCGACCACCGGTAGGGGTGGGGTTAGACGGGTACTGCTGACGCTGTGCTGACGGCGTCGCCGCTGCCGCTGGTGGCGGCCTGGCCGAGCGCGGCGGTGGCCGCGGCCTGGGCCTGCGAGCGCAGCGTCGACACCTGGGCCATGACTTCCTTCGGGTAGGCCGACGACGCCTGGGCCATCTCCATCGTGATCAGGCCCGACGACACCAACCGGGCGAGGTCCATCTCGATCGTCTGCATGCCCTCGGGGCCACCGGTGGCGACGACGTTGCGCAGCTGACGGCTCTTGCCCTCACGGATCAGGTTGCGCACGGCCTCGTTGCCCATCAACACCTCGTAGGCCGCCACCCGGCCGCCGCTGATCGCGGGGATCAGCCGCTGGCTGACGACGCCCTGGAGCGAGCCGGCCAGCATGATCTGGATCTGGTCGCGCTTGTCGCTCGGGAACACGTCGATGATGCGGTCGAGCGCCTGGCTCGCATCGTTCGTGTGCAAGGTGGCGAACACGAGGTGGCCGGTTTCGGCCAGCGACAGCGCGATCTGGATCGAGTCGAGGTCGCGCATCTCACCGAGCAGCACCACGTCGGGGTCTTCACGCAGGGCGCTGCGCAGGCCGTCGGGGAACGAGTGCACGTCCGAGCCGACCTCGCGTTGGTTGATCATCGCCGTCTTGTGGTTGTGGAGGTACTCGACCGGGTCTTCGATGGTGAGGATGTGCACCGGCTTGGTGTCGTTGATGCGGTCGATCATCGCCGCCAGCGTGGTCGACTTGCCGGAGCCCGTCGGGCCGACCACCAGCACGATGCCGTACGGCTTGTTGAGCAGCGTGGTGCACGACTGTGGCGCGCCGAGTTCTTCCAGCGAGCGCACCCGGAACGGCACGACGCGCAGGGCCAGCGCGCAGGCGTGGCGCTGGCGGTAGGCGTTGGCACGGAACCGGCCCAAACCCGGCAGGCCGAACGAGAAATCGACCTGGAGGTCTTCGTCGTAGGCCGCGGACTGGTCGGGGCTGAGCAGCGAGAACACCATCCGTTCGGTGTCTTCGGGTTCGAGCACCTTGACGTTCTCGAAGCTGATCAGCGTGCCGTCGCGGCGCGCGGTGGGTGGGCGGCCGGCGGTGATGTGCAGGTCGGACGCGCCGGAGTTGACCGTCGCCTGGAGCAGCGACACCAGCAGCGGATCGGGATCGAAGTCGGACATGGTGTGCTCCTAGTGGCGGGCTGTGCGGGAGGGCGTGGTCTCGATACACCGCCTGGCGGCGGCACTCGACCACCTTGGAACCAGTACGGCACTCGACCACCTTGAGGCCGCGGGGGCTACGGTGCGAGGGCGATGGAGACGGGGTTGGTGGTGGCGGGGTGCGCGGTGCTCGGGCTGCTGATCGGGTCGTTCCTCACGGTGGTGGTCGACCGGGTTCCCGACGGGCGTTCGGTGGTGGCCCCGCCGAGCGCGTGTGGCGCCTGCGGGCACCGCCTCACCGCGCTCGACCTGGTGCCGGTGGCCAGCTGGCTGGGATTGCGCGGCAAGTGCCGGCACTGCGGCACCAAGATCGGTATCGAGCCGCTGATCCTCGAAGGAGCGACCGTCGCTCTGTTCGTGGCGATGGCGCTGCGGTTTGGGGCCGACCCGGTGTTGCCCGCGTTCCTGGTGCTCAGCGCGGCGCTGGTCGCACTGGTGTGGATCGACCTGCGCGAGTTCCGCCTGCCGCGCGAGATCACCTACACGGCGATCGCTCTGTCGGCACCGATCATCGTCATCGCCGCGCTGGTGGACGACGACCCGCGCCGTATCTGGCGCGCCGCGCTGGGCGCCGCGATCGCGCTGGCGATCATGCTCGTCATCTACCTCGCCAGCCAGGGCGGCATGGGCGACGGCGACGTGCGCCTGGCCCCGCTGCTGGGCCTGCACCTGGGTTACCTCGACCCGGCGATCGTGCCGATCGGCCTGTTCCTCGGGTTCGCGATCGGCGCGGTGGTGGGCCTGCTGGCGATCGCGTTCGGCAAGGCCGGGCGCAAGACGGCCTTGCCGTTCGGCCCGTTCCTCGCGGCCGGCACGGTCGCCGCGGTGTGGGCCGGCGACCCGCTGCTCGACGTGGTGCTGCAACGCTGACGTCGGCCCCATCGGGTCACACTCCGCCTTCATTGACCCCGTTGAGCACGCCGTACATCGCCGACACGAGGGCGATCGCCACGAACCCGACGACCACGCCGACGAACACGATCATGATCGGCTCGAACATCGTGGTGAACGTCTTGATGCGGAACTCGAGCTCGCGGTTGAAGTACTCGCCGGCCACCTTGAGCTGCTCGTCGAGCGTGCCGGTTTCTTCACCCACCTTGAACATCTGGCGTGCCGCGCCGGGGAACAGCTCGGTCTCGATCAGCGGCTGGGCGAAGCCCGACCCCTCCAGCATCTGTTGGCGGGCCAGTTCGAGCTGCTCCTTGTAGACGACGTTGGAGATCGCCTCGGTGGTGGTGGCCATCGCTTCGGGAACCGACACACCGGCCGACAGCATGGTGTGCAACACCGAGCAGAAGCGCTCAAGGATCGCGTACTCGACGATGCCACCGATGATCGGCACCTTGAGGATGGTCCGCTGGAAGATCTGCTGGCCGGTGGGGTGCGATTTGAGGAACACCACCGTGGCGACGAACAGCAGGAAGCTGATCGCGGTGATGTACCACAGGTCGGTGAAGAAGCGCGAGAAGAACAGCATCATCCGCGTCGGCAGCGGCAGCTCGGCGCCGAGCTCGTCGAACAGCGGCTTGAACTTCGGCAGTACGTAGCCGGCCAGCACCATCACGGTGAAGAACGCGAGGCCCATGACCACACCGGGATAGGCGAGCGCGCCGACCACCTTCGAGCGGGTCTCCATCTCGCGTTCGAGGTACTTGGCCAGCGAGTCGAGCGACTCATCGAGCCGGCCGGTCAGCTCGGCCGCCTGGAGGATGCCGACGTAGTACTCGGGGAACACGGTTTCGTGCTGCGCCGCGGCGGCGCTGAACAGGCCACCGTTGCGCAGGTCTTCGGTCATCGAACTCAACGCCCGGCGCAGGGCGACATCGACGGTTTCGTCGGCGATCGTGGTCAACGCGTCGGTGATGGGGATACCGGCCTTGACGAACACCGCCAGCTGGCGGGTGAAGTTCATCAAGTTCTTCTTCTTGACCTTCTCCTTGGTCAACTCGAAGTCGAGCACCCCCCGCGACTCTTCAATGCGAATCGGGAACAGGTTCTGTTCCACCAGCATCGTGCGCGCGGTACCGACCGTGTCGGCCTTGGTGGTGCCCTCGATTTCGGCGCCGCTGGCGTCGATGGCGGAGTAGGCGAACTTGGGCATGGTGGCTCCGGTCTCAGTTGCCGCGGGTCTTGGGGCGAAACGTCATTGGGCGAACAGGGTCTTGACGACTTCGGGGATGGTGGTGGTGTCGTCTTCCACGAGCTGCATGGCCTCGCGCAGCATCGTGCGCATGCCCTGGGCGACGGCCAGGCGGCGCAGCTCTTCGGTGGTGGCCCACCCGACGATCAGGCGGCGCAGCTCGGGCGTGATCTTGAGCAGTTCGTACACACCGATACGCCCGTGGTAGCCGGTGTTCGAGCAGTAGCTACAGCCCTCGCCACGGAAGAAGCGGGTCTTCTCCGAGCCGCCCGAGTGCTGACGGAACACCACCAGCTCGTCGGCGGTCGGTTCGTACTCCACCTTGCAGTTGTCGCAGATGCGGCGCACGAGCCGCTGGGCCACCACGGCCACCACGGCCGAGGCCACGAGGAACGCCTCGATGCCCATGTCGAGCAGGCGGTGCACGGCCGCCACCGAGTCGTTGCCGTGCAGCGACGACAACACGAAGTGGCCGGTGAGCGCGCCGTTCACGGCGATGCGGGCGGTGTCGGCGTCACGCACCTCACCCACGAGGATGACGTCGGGGTCCTGACGCATGAGGGCCTTGAGGCCGGTGGCGAACGTGAGGCCGGCGCGCTCGTTCGTGGTCACCTGGTTGATGCCGGGGAACACGTACTCGACCGGGTCCTCGATGGTGGTGACGTTCTTGCCCGTCGAGTTGATGTCGAGCAGGGTCGCGTACAGGGTGGTGGTCTTGCCGGCGCCCGTCGGGCCGGCACAGATCACCATCCCGTACGGCTGATGCACGATCTGGGCGTACGCCTTGTACGTCTCGCGCGGCATGCCGAGCTGGTCGAGGCCCACCATCGACTTCGACTTGTCGAGCAGACGCATGACGACCTTCTCGCCGAACACGGTCGCCACCGTGGCGACGCGCACGTCGAGCGGGCGACCGTCGACGGTGGTCGAGAACTGGCCGTCCTGGGGCGCCCGCTTCTCGACGATGTTCATCGACGACATGATCTTGAGCCGGCTGACGAGCGGATTGTGGGTGGTCAGCGGCAGGCGCACCGCCTCGACCAGCTCGCCGTCGATGCGGTACCGAACGCGCAGTTCCTTGTCGAGCGGTTCGATGTGAATGTCGGACGCTCGGTCGCGCAGCGCCTGGCCGACGATCCGCGACACCAACTGCACCACCGGTGCCTGGTCGTTGAGGCTGATCTGGTTGACGGCTTCTTCGCCGGCCATGTTGGCCGCGTCGGACTCCTGGAACGTGGCGACCAGCCGGCCGATGTCGGCGTCGGACCGCCACAGCTGTTCGGTGTACGACGACACCGTCTTCGGGTCGGTGGCGAACCACTCGAACTTCTTGCCGGCCGCGGCCTCGGCTGCATCGCGGCGAGCCTTCGAGCAGTCGGCGCCGAACACCTGGACGTGACCGTTCGCCTCCGCGACCGGGATGAAGTAGAAGCGCCGGGCCACCACCTCGTCGACGTGCTCGGCCATCGCCGGGTCGGCGCTGACGGCCTTGGCGTCACCGACCGCGATGCCGGTCGCCGCGGCCAGCGCCTTGGCGTACTCGGCGCGGCCGACGCCGTGCCGGCTCACCAGCAGCGTGCCGAACGCCCACAGGTCGCCGTTGGCCTCTTGCAGGGTGGCCGCCAGCGCGGATCCTTCCAGCTGGCCGGCGGCGACGAGCGCCTGGCCGGCAGCGACGCACTCCTCGACCGACGGGCCGACCTCGGGCTCGGCGACCGCGGTCGCGCCAGCCGCATCCGGCGGCGCCGACTTGGCCTCTTTGCCCTTGCGCAATGTCATTGCCATGGTGGTTCCCGTCTGGCGGTAGGTGTCACGTGCCGGTCACCAGGGTCAGCCCACGGGTGGGGCGAACGAGAAGGGGGTCGGCTCGGGAAGTTCTTCGGCAACTGCTGACGAACCGTTGAGCGAATCTTCCGAGTCGGCAGCGACGGGTTCCGGCCCCTCGGGTTCCGGCCCCTCGGGTTCCGGCCGCTTAGGTTCCGACCCCAGATCGGGGGTGATCGGGCCGGCGCTGGGCGGGGCCGGCATCATCGGTGCCGGTGGGGTGCTGCGCTTGAGGCCCGCGCTCGACGGGTCGTAGGCGACGAAGCGTGACGGGTCGAGTTCGAGCACCGCCCGCTCCAACTCCTCCAGCCGGTCGAGCTGAATCGCCGTCGACACATCCATCGTCGCGTCGACCAGCTGGGTCTCCACCTCGGTGACCCGCACGATCAGCTCGTCGGTGCGGCCGTTGACCGACTTCTCGAGCCGCTCCATCTCGATCCGCACCAGCATCGCCTCGCCCACCGCGGCCGACACCTTGTTGGCCATCTCGTCGAGCGCCTGACTGTCGACGCCCTTCACCGACTCGGCCAGCTCGGCGATCGTGCGGTCGGTGGCGACGAACCGGTCGTCGATGAGGTCGTGGCGGTTGTTCAGCACCGCCAGCGTCTCGTCGATGTTGGCGTTGACCCGGCCCACGTGCGCCTGAATCTCGGCGATCTGCGTACCCGCGGCCTCCTTCATCCGCGCCTCGGCCGCCATCACCCGCGTGTTGAAACGGTCTTCGGCGTCGTTGATCCGCGTCGACACCTGCGAACTGATCTCACTCTGGAACCGGCGCACCGACGAGTCGATCTCGTCGACCAGCGGGCGCATTCCACTCACCTCGGCGGCCACCCGCTCCTGTACCTCGGTGGCCAACTCCACCTGACGGGCTTCGGTGCGCTGGATCGCCTCGCTCACGTACGTGACCATCCGCGCGGCCTGCTCGTCGAACTTGCGCAGCTGACCCTCCAACCCGTCCATCCGCGCGGTCGCGCGCTCGTGGTCGGCGGCGGCATCGGCGAGGATCGGGCGGGCCGCGGCCTGCACCGTCGCCGACAAGCCCGCAGTCACGTCGTCGAGCCGACGCGCATTGCGCGACTCGGAGTCGACCACTCGTGCCTCGAACGCGGCCCTCGCCCGTTCCAGGTTGGCTTCGGCGTTCGACTGGACCTCTTCCACGATGCGGGCGAGGTCGCCCAGCTGGCCCTGCACCTCGCGACGCATCTGGGCGCGATCCTCGACTACCTCTTGGCGAAGGCGTTCGATCTCGGCCCCGAGGTTGGCGGCGTGACGCTGCAACTCGGCCTGCACCGCGGCGACCAGGCTCTGACGAAATTCTGCGTCGTTCGACGTGGCGGGCGGGGTGTCGGGCACGGCGGAGGTATCGGCACCGCGCTCGCCGCGCTTGAAGCAAGCATCCGCATTTCCTCAAGAAGTCGTCGGGCACGCCGATACCCCGAAGGTGCGACGTACCTCTCTGTCGAGCAAACTCCTCCTCGCGGCCCTGCCCCTGATCGCTGCGATCGCGGCACTGCTGGCCGTCACTGTCCTGGCTGACCTCGATCGTGTCGAGGAGGCGCGCCGCGACGCAACCCTCGGCACCACGTGGGGTGTGCTGCTGGACGCGTCGCAGGCCGTCACCGCCGAACAAGCGGCCGCCATCGACGCCCTGCGCGGCACCACCACACTCAACGTCGTCGCTGCCGCCGGCACCCCCGACGCCGACACGCTCGACCAGGCCAGCACCGTCACCGACGACGCGATCGACGCCCTGATCGACCAACTCGCCAACGAGTCGGGCATCGCCGACCTCGAGCTCAACCAGATCCGTGGCGCGCTCAGCCTGGCCCGCCAGCTCAGCCGCTCGTGGGCGCAAGACCCGTCGATCGCCGCGATCTCGGCCAACTCGCCGTTCAGCAACTACACGGTCGCCCTGCGCGAGCTGCACACCGTGGGCCGCCTGCTCCAGTCGTCGGCCAGCGACCCCGAGGCCGGTCGCACGCTGCTGGGCGTGGCCCAGCTGTCCGACGCCAACCTGGCGTCTGGCCTATTGACCGGTGCGTTCGCCCGCTACGAGCTCCAGCCCGGGTCGATCCAGCCGCTGATCGACGCCCGCGCCGCGCTCAACGACGTCATCACCGCCTACGACCAGTTCGACGCCACGACCACCGCCGAGTGGGCCGCCGCCTACCGCCAGGCCGGCATCCGCTCGCAGATGTCGAACCCGCAGTCGCACGTCAGCCGGGCGCTCAACGGCAACACCGACGCGATCGACGTCAGGGCCGACCTCGCCAGCACGTACGCCTCGATGGCCGGCGCCGACGCGCTCCAACGCCAACTGCTCGACGTGGTGATCGCCAACGCCCAAGCCGACGCCGACGACATCGGTGCGGCCACCCGCCTGCGGCTGGCGATCATCGCCGGGGCGGTGCTGGTCGCCACGCTGCTCGCCTGGCTGCTGACCCGCTCGATCACCCGCCGGGTGCGTGCGGTCGCCCGCAACGCCAACGCGGTCGCCACCGAACAGCTGCCGGCCCTGGTCGACGCGTTGCGCGACCCCCGCGGCCGGGCCCTGCCTGAAGTGGAACCGGTCAACGCCCGCGGCAGCGACGAACTCGCCGAGCTGGCCACCTCGTTCAACTCGCTCCAGCGCACCCTGCACGATGTCGCCGCCGAACAGGTGGCCGTGCTGCGCCGCGGCGTGTCCGACATCTTCGTGACGATGGCCCGCCGCAACCGCTCGCTGGTCGACCGCCAACTGGCGCTGCTCGACGAGTTCGAAGCCGAGGTGGAAGACCCCGACGTGCTGTCGAGTTACTACCACCTCGACCACCTCGCCACCCGCATGCGCCGCAACTCCGAGTCGCTGCTGGTGCTCGCCAACGCCGAGCCGCGCCGCGGCCGGGTCGGCCCGACCGAAGTCGGCACCGTCATGCGGGCGTCGATCGGCGAGGTCGAGGAGTACCGCCGGATCGAGATCGAAGACGTCGAGCCGCTGCGCGTCCGCGGCAACGTCGTCGCCGATATCGCCCACCTGCTCGCCGAACTGCTCGACAACGCGACCGCCTTCAGCCCACCGGAAAGCCTCGTGCAGGTGGGCGGCCGGCGCGTCGACGACGGCTACCTGGTCCGCATCATCGACTCGGGCGTGGGCATCGGTGAACAGCGTCTGGCCGAACTCAACGAGCTGCTCCGTAACCCCCCGATCGTCGGCCTGTCGGTGGAACCGACGCTGGGTATGTCGGTGGTGTCGCTGCTGGCCCAGAAGCACGGCATCGAGGTCACCCTGATCGCTGCCAGCCCCGGGCTGAAGGTCGACGTGCTCCTGCCACCCACCGTGTTCGCCGACGGCGAAGCGTCGTCGGCGCCGACGGCTGCCGAGTCGGACGGGGCCGCGATCGGCGACCTGGCCACCGCGATCGGCCTGCCCACGCTCGGCGACGCGCCGGTCAACGGCTCGCACTACAGCCACCCCGACGACGCCTACGAAACCGCCCCCGACCCGGGCTCTTCCGAGCCAACGTATTCCGGCGCGGCCTGGGATGCCGCAGCTCGCCCGGATCACTTCGACGACGATCGGGTGCTGGCCGCGCTGGAAGCTGACCTGGCCGCGCCCGAGCCGGGCATCGACCCACACTTCACGGCCCGGCTCACCGACGCCTTCGAACGCTCCGACCTGGCCAGTATCACCGGCGACGTACCGGTGGTCGGATCGCCCGGCGACCCGGTCGACGAGCTGCCCGTGCGCGCCGGCGGCGCCGGCGCCGCCAACGCCTTCCAGAGCTTCCGCGCCGGAGCCCGCGCCGCCACCGAAGACCTCGCCGCCGCCAACGCGCCCGCCGCGTCGGCACCCGACGAGCCGGCGAGGATCGACCCGCTGCTGGCCCCGCCGGTGCGGACCGAACCGGGCGAGGTACCCGCCAACTTGCCCAGTCCGGCGTTCCCAGCCCCATCGGCATCGTCGGCGTCGTCGGCGTCGTCGCTGCCGGCCCCCGCGCTCCCCACGCCGGCCGCGCCTCCCGTCACGGCGACGTCGTTCGCCAGCGGTGAGCTCGACCGACTCCCCGCGCCACCCCAGCTGCCGGTCGGCCCGAGCACCCAGCCGGTCGCTCCTGCCCACGCCCGCCCGGCCCCGCGGCCGGTTGCCCCGGCCGCCGACCTGCCCACCCGCAACCGGGCCGCCGCGGCAGCCGCGTTCTCGCACCCCGACGAGGCGGCCGGTGTCGCCGACGCGCTCGCCGCGTTCGACCAGCCGCCACCGATCGACACGCCACCCGAACCGGCCCTGCCCACCCGCAACCGCGCCGAGCCCAGCTACACCGAGGGATACGGCGACGACCCCACCGGCGACAGCCCCGAAGTCACCGCGGTCTCACCGCTTGGCGCCGACCAACTGCGCGCCCGCCTGCGAGCCTTCCAATCCGAGTTCCGGACCGGTCAACAGACCGGCCGCGACGACGACATCCGCGACGCCGCCGGCTCGTCCGCCGAACACGTCACCGAACTCTCTGCCGATCAGAACCCGGGAGCTGACCTCGCATGAACCCCGCCGTCGAGAACCTCAACTGGCTCGTCGCCCGCTTCGTCCAGCAGGTCGTGGCGGTTCGCCAAGCCGTGGTCGTGTCGTCCGACGGCCTGCCGCTGGCGGTCAGCGACGGTGTCAATCGCGAGGCCGCCGAGCGGCTCGCGGCGGTCGCCTCCGGCATGATCGGGCTGGCCTACGGGTCGGCCGGACGGTTCGGCGCGGGCGCCGTGTCGAACGTGATCGTCGAGATGGAGAACGGGTGGATGTTCGTCACCGGCATCCGCGACGGCTCGCTGATGTGCGTCGTCACCGCCAAGGACGCCGACATCGGCACGATCGGCTACGAGATCGCCGTGTTCTCCGAGCGTGCCGGTGACGTGCTCACCCCCGAGCTCCGCGAGGAGCTCAAGTGCCTGATGCTGACACGGAGTTAGGCGTGACCGACGATTCCCCGTTCGAGGCCGGCGACGAGACCGGGCGCCTGATCCGGCCGTACGCGATCACCGGCGGGCGGACCGGTGGCGAGAGCGTCATCGAACTCGAGACGCTCGTGCAGGCGTCGCCGCGCGCCGACGAACTGATCGCCGGGTACCGCTGGGAAGCGGTCGACCTGATCAACCTCGTGCGCTCGCCGATGGCACTCGTCGAGATCGCCGCCCGGCTGGCGGTACCGATCGGCGTGGCCAAGGTCCTCGTCACCGACCTGATCGCCGACGGCGCCCTGCAAGCCCAGGCCCGCAAGGAGAAGAACTACGCCAGCCTTCTGGAAAGGGTGCTCGACGGTGTCCGCAACCTCTGACCCCCGATACTCCAGTGCAACCGCCGCCCCGGCGATCACCAAGATCCCGGTCAAGATCGTCATCGCCGGCGGGTTCGGCGCCGGCAAGTCGACGTTCGTCAACGCGATCAGCGAGATCGAACCGCTGCGCTCGGAAGCGACGATGACGTCGGCGTCGACCGGCGTCGACGACTTGTCGCACGCCACCGGCAAGACCACCACCACCGTGGCGATGGACTTCGGCCGGATCACCCTGACCCCCGAGATCGTGCTGTACCTGTTCGGCACCCCCGGCCAGGAACGCTTCCACTTCATGTGGAACGAACTGTCGCGAGGTGCGATCGGCGCGGTGATCGTCGCCGACACCCGCCGGCTCGGCGACTGCTTCGCGGCGATCGACTACTTCGAGACGCGCGAGCTGCCGTTCATCGTCGCCGTCAACCCGTTCGACGGCCGCCGTACGCACACGATCGAACAGATCCGCGAAGCCGTCCAGGTCGACCCGGCGGTTCCCATGCTGTTCTGCGACGCCCGCGCCCGCAACGACGTCAAGAACGGCCTGATCGCCCTGGTCGAACTCGCCCTCCTCCGCGAACGAACCCGCTGACCCCGGTGGTTTCGACAAGCTCAACCACCTTGGTGGTCGAGTGCGAGCGTCAGCCCCTCCACCCGGTGGTCGAGTGCGAGCGTCAGCGAGCGTATCGAGACCACCTCCACCGACCCTGGTACGCCGCCCGTGCGGCACTCGACCACCGCAGGGCTGCGGGCTACGGTCGCCCGTGTGAAGGTCCATCTGGTCGACGGCACGTATGAGTTGTTCCGGCAGCACTTCGGGGCGGTGAACCGGCGCGGGGAATCGGCGCGTGAGCCGGGGCCGTACGACGCCACGATCGGGGTACTGACCTCGACGCTGCAACTGTTCGAAGACGGCGCCACCCACGTCGGCGTCGCCAGCGACCACGTGATCGAGTCGTTCCGCAACGACCTGTGGCCGGGCTACAAGACCAGCGCCGGCATGCCCCCCGAACTCGTCACGCAGATCCCGCTGATGGAGGAAGCGCTCACCGAGATGGGCGTCACCACGTGGGCGATGGTCGAGTGGGAAGCCGACGACGCGCTCGCCTCGGCCGCCGCGATCGCCGACGCCGACCCGCGGGTGGAGCAGGTGCTGATCGTCACCCCCGACAAGGACCTCGGGCAGTGCGTCGTCGGCACCCGGGTGGTGCAGTACGACCGGCGCAAGCGCGAGGTGGTCGACGAGGCCGGCGTGCACGCCAAGTTCGGGGTAGGCCCCGAGTCGATCGCCGACTACCTCGGGCTGGTGGGCGACAGCGCCGACGGCTACCCCGGCCTGCCCGGATGGGGCGCCAAGTCGGCCGCCGCCGTGCTGGCCGCCTACGGCCACATCGAGAACATCCCCGAGGCGGCCAGCCTGTGGGAGGTGCCCGGCCTACGCGGCGCAGCCAAGCTGTCGGCCACCCTCCAATCGGAGATGGAACACGCCCTGCTGTTCCGCAAGATCGCCACCGTCGACCGCGAGGTTCCCGTCGGCACCGTCGACGACTGGGAATGGAACGGCCCCACCGCCGCATTCGCCGGTGTGTGCGCGCAGATCGGCGTGCCCGCCCTGGCCACCCGCGCGGCTGCTCTCGCTCCCCGGTGAGCTGACGACGGGCTCAGGCGCTCAGCGAGTAGGCGGTGACGGTCGTCGAGTGGCGCACCCGCGGCGCAGCCGCCACTCCGTTGTATCGAGACGTGGTGCGCGCGCCAATGGTCTCGATACACCGCCTGGCGGCGGCACTCGACCACCTTGTCGCTATCGGGCCGGTTGGACCTCCCAGCCGTTGATCGCCCATGCGCCGTTGCGGTTGAGCTGCACGATCGCCGTCGACACCACCGGCGAATCGGGCAACGCGGTAACGATCCGCAGCGTTCGCTGCAACTCGGCGTCGGCCAACCCGACCGTGCACTCGTCAGCACCGGCGGCGCACAACCCGTCGCCGTCGTGGTAGGCGGTCAGCACCCCGCCGTCGACGGTCACGTTGGCACCGCCGGTCACCTCGGTACGTAACACTCCCTGCGGCACGGCCAGATAGCCGGGGATGTCGATCACCGTGCCGGGCGTGGCGGCGACGATCTCGACCACTGCCTCGGGCACGTACGGCACGACCGGCGGCGGGCCGGGCCACGGGTACGACTCGCCCCACAGGTTCAACCCCGCCAGAATCGGCGCCGCCGGCAAGGACTCGCCGAGCGCGTTGTGGGCGGTGACCGTGACGATCACCGGCACCTGCAAGAGGTTGGCGAGAATGCCGTTGCGGATCCCGTCGAGGATCGCCGACAGGTTGGCCACCGACGGCGGCAGCAGGTTGCCCACCCCGAGCATCGGCTCGACGGCGTCGACGAGCGCCCCGGTCAACGAACCCAGGTCGAGCCCGAGCAACTCGTCGAGCAGGGCGACGACGTGAGATGTGTCGATCGCACACGACCGGGTCGGTGCGGTCGACACCATGTCTTCGACGGTCGAGCACGACAGCGGCCCGCCCAGGTCGATCACCCCATCGGTGTTCGGCAGCACGTTGCCCAATAGGTCACCGAGCACCGGCAGCAACATCGCGTCCAACAACGCCGCGATCGCATCGTCGAGCGAGCTGATCAAGTCGTCGACGATCGGCAACGCCGTGATCGTGTCGACCAGATTGGCGATCAGCCCACCCAGCAGGCCGTTGACCACCGGGCCGAGCAGGTCGCAGACCACGGGAACGAGCAGCGGCAGTGTCTGGGCGACGCATTGGGCGCGCGCCTGCTGGCGGAGCAGGGTACGAACCGTGTTGGTGAGGTTGCTCGCCATCGAGTCGGTCAGCCCGTCGGCGGCGATCCCCACCACCAGATCGTCGAGCGTCAACGTCAACAGCGGCTCGGCGGTGTAGCCGATGATCGGCGCGCCGTTGGTCACCGTCGACACGTCCCAGTGCACCTCGATCGCGTCGGCGTACGGCGTCAGGTACACCCCCAAGCCGCCCAGCAGCGAGGTCACCGGCGCCGGGACGCCGACCCCAGCCAGCTGGTCGGTGCTGGTCAACCAGGCATCGGGCGGCGGACCGGGCGGGCGCACGTTCTGGCTCGACGACCCGATCACCGTGAAGTCGGTGGGCCACGTCGCCGGCGCCGAGCACAGGTCGGCCGACCAGCCGCACTCGTCGGCTGCACCGTCGCCGTCACTGTAGGCACGAACCTTGATCTCGCTCCGGAGCGACGATCCGTACGTGCCGGTCGCGGCCGGGAACCAACAGCTGAGCGTGCCGACACCGTCGGCCGTCGCCCCGTCGACCCACACCCGATCGAGCGTCGGACAGGCGACGTGATCGACGGGCTCGTTGCCGGCAGGGCGGGTCAGCGAGTACCCGGTGATCGGCACGCCGGTCGGGTTGCGCGGGGCCTGCCAGGTGACCAGCACCCCGGGCTGCCCGGTGGCCTGGTTGCGGGCGCCCGCGACCGACACCAGCGTCGGCGGGTACGGCTCGGCCGGGTGCGGGTTGACGGTCGACGACTCGACGACCGAGCCCGGCGTGCCCGGCACGAACAGGCGCCGGGGCGCGTGATAGTCGCCCTCACCGAGCCAATCGCCGTTGACGGTCATGATCGACACACCCGCCCCCGCGGCGGCCGCTCCAGCCGGGTCGTCGGGGTAACGCGGGTTCATCACGAACGACACGTCGCCTGCCGCGCCGTCGATCACCAGGCGGGCCTGGCCACCGAACACGAACGTAGCGCCTGCCCCGGAGATGTCGAGCGGCGCAGGGGCACCCGGCGCGGCGGCCGCAGCGACGTCATCGGTGCAGCCCGGTGTGGCACCCAGCCCGGCGACGACGTCGGCGCCCGTGCCGATCGTGACGGTGCCGCCGAAGGAGTACACACCCGAAGCGAAGTACGCCGGCGAGTTGGTGGCGTCGAGCACGACGTCGGCGGCGTAGTAGCCGGGGTAGAACACTGCGCACCCGTCGACGAGCAGCGGCGCCGCGCGCGGTGCCACACCGCCCTCGGGCAGGTCGGGCAACCAGATCGTGTCGGGGTCGCGGGTGGTGCTGACCTGGGAGGTCCACTCGGTTTCGGTCGTCCACTCGCCCGAGTACGGGCCGTCGTAGCCGGCCGGTGGGCTGCTGCCGGTCCACGTCTCGACCACCCCCACGTCGTACGTGTCGCCGCCGAACACGGTTTCGCCGCCCACGAACTCGCAGGTCGTGACCGCCGAAGGCACCCCGTCGTCTCCGCTGGCGAGCGCCGCGTCGACGTACCCGAGCGGCGCCGGTTCGCCCTCGGTACCACGGCCGCACACGCTCCACAGTGTCAGTGGCTCGGCCAGCGCCGCGCGCAGCCCGGCCTTAACGGCCTCGGCCGCGGCAGTGCGGTCGGTGACCACCCGGTTGGCCCGCAGCGTGGTGGTGGTGTAGCCCATGATCGGCACCAGTACCAGGCTCGCCACGACGATCAGGCACAGCACCATCACCAGCGCGGAACCCTCGTCACGGCGACCCGGGCAACCCGTGACCGGCCGACGCGTCATCCTGAATCCACCGATCGCCGCGGCCGCTCGCCGACGTTGCCCCAGCCCACTTACCCTGGATCCACCGATCGCTGCAGCCGCTCGTAGGCGTTGGCCCAGCCCACGGCGGTAGCGGTCGACGTTGGCCCCGATGCATCGTTCGTGAAGCCCAGCCTGCGTGGCGCTTGAACGCAAAGCGTTACGGAGCCTGGCAACACCCTGATGGCGGCGAGGGACCAGCCGCCAGATCGGTGGATCCAGGCTTATCCGTCGCACGGCACACCTTCGCCCGACAGCAGGTCGTCGATGTCGGCCAGCGTCGGCATGTTGCGGGTGCTGTCGACGTCGAGCGACGGGCAGCGCAGCACCCGGGCGGCCTCGATCAACACCGTGTTGACGCCGCCCCCGCGGCCACCGGTGCGGCCGCCGCCGGTTACCGCCACAGCCACCTGGAGCTTGTCGGCGTCGTTCACCCGGAACGACTCGTCGTCGACCTGATCGTGGACGACCTTGACCTCGCTGACGAGGTCGCCGTCAACGGTCTTGGTACGCGTCACCGTACCGTCGCCACTCTGGCGGTAGACGACCTCGCTGATGACTCCATCGAGGTCCCACCGCAGGAGCAACGCACAGTCGCTGCACGGCGCCACTTCGGTCGCCGAGGCAAGGTCGATCGGGAGGTAGGTCGCCAGGCTCTGCTCAGCTCGGGCGACGCTGGTACGGCCGTTCGACGACTGCGACTCGCGCATCGTCACGACCATCGCCGCCGACAACACCACGGCCAACATGCCCATGATGACCACGGCGATGATCACCTCGACGAACGTGATCCCGACGTCGCGGGGGTGGCCCTCAGACACGTGACTTCACCACCACGACCGCACGGGTCACGCCACCGCTCGTCATCGTGATCGTGACCTCTTGGACGGCGGACAGCGACGAGCACGTCCCGCTGACCGACCGCACCGCGACGCCCCGCAGGACGACCGCTGGACGATCCGTCTCGTCGGCAACCGCACCCTGCGAGGCCGCTACGGCGTCGGAGTACGCCCCGACCGGGTGATCACAGTCGAGTGGTTCACGCTGCACCGCTTCGGCAGCGTTGACCAGCGCGGTTTCGACGGCCGCTGCGTCGTAGCTGATTGCCGAGGCCTGCACCGCGCCGCGCACCGCGCCCAGCACCGGTATGACCACCAACGCCAGCAGGGTGACGGTCACTACCAACTCGACGAGCGAAAAGCCCGCCGACTGCCGCGCCCGCCCCTGCATGCAGGACGTATCGGCCCCCCGTCAGCGCCCCGAAGGGCGCGTGACAGAAACGTAAGTCAGGCGTAAGGGTTGGGTGTCGTGGTTTCGACAGGCTCAACCACCAGGAGCCGCCGCCCAGGTGGTTGAGCCTGTCGAAACCACCGGGAACAGTCGGCGACCTGAACGACTCGCCGCTATTCGGTGGCTTCGTCGGCCGCGTCGGCAACGGCCTCGGCGGCGTCACCCGCGGCGTCGGCGACCTTGTCCTTGGCGTCGCGGCCGGGGATGATGTCCTCGATCTTGTCGGACACCTTCTCGTAGGCGTTCTTCACCGGCTCGGGCACCTTCTCGGCCACCTTCTCGACGAGGTCGTCGACCTTGTCCTTGACCTCGCCCGCCTTCTCCTTGAGGTTGTCGACCGTGCTGCCGTCGGCAGCACCCGCATCGCCAGCCGGCTTGTCCTTCTTGCCGAACAGGCCCTTGATCTTGTCGAGAATTCCGGCCACGGGGGGCCTCCTTGTCATCGATGGTGATGGGTGCGTCGCCGTTGATGTGCCCGCGCAACCCGCGTCACTGTATCCCAGCCATTGCCAGGACTCGGACGGATGTTCTCAGGCGAACTCGACCTGGCAGAACCCGTGGTTGCAGTACCCCCCGGGGTTGTGGTGCAGGTACGCCTGGTGCTCGGGCTCGGCGTAGTAGAACACGCCGTCGCCCGCGTCGCCGGCGAGCGCGACCTGGGTGGTGATCGGGCCGTAGCCGCCCGCGGTCAACGCCGCCTGGTACTGGTCGCGGCTGGCCTCGACCTCGGCGAGTTGGGCCGGCGACGTGGCGAACACCGCCGACCGGTACTGCGTGCCGATGTCGTTGCCCTGACGGTTGGCGGTGGTGGGGTCGTGGTTCTCCCAGAACAGTCGCATCAGCTCGGCAACCGACACCTGAGCCGGGTCGAACACCACCATCACGGTCTCGGTGTGACCCGTACGCGAGGTACACGTCTCGGGGTAGGTGGGGTTCGGGGTCCAGCCACCCATGTAGCCCGCCGCGGTGGTGTACACACCGGGCTGGCGCCAGTAGATCCGCTCGACGCCCCAGAAGCAGCCCATCGCCACGTAGATCGTTTCCAGCCCGTCGGGGAACGGGCCCACGATCGGGTGACCGAGCACGGGGTGCGGGGCCGGGTCGACCGGCATCGGTTCAGCGCGGCCCGGCAGGGCTTCGGACGGCTCGACGAGCGCTTGCTTGGAGGAACGGTCGAACAGCACAACGTCAGGCTACGACCGCCACCGGGCCGGCGCGGCGCGAGCGGCGCGGCGCTGGCAGCTGGGCGCGGGCTACTTGAGGATCAGGGCCGAGATGCGGCGGGCCGCGAGCACGACCCCGAACGCGAACATCGCCAGCAGGAACGCCAGGTGACCGAGGTACGACCACTGCCACACCCCATAGCTGGCGCCGCGAATCAGCGCGACCCCGTGGTACAGCGGGCTGAGCTGCAACAGCCACTGCCAACGGCCATAGCTGGCCGCCGGGTAGAACGTGGCCGAGAACAAGAACAGCGGCAGCGTCACGGTGGTGACGTACTCGAAGTCTTCCCACGAGCGCATGAACGTGGTGATCGCCATGCCCACCGCGGCGAACGACAAGGCGACCAGGATCGCGACCGGCACCATCAGCAACGACCACCACGTCGACGTCATGCCGAGCGCCGCCATCGTCACCAAGAACGCGCCCGAGTAGAGCGAGCCACGGAACGCCGCGTAGCCGATCTCGCCGAGCGCCACGTCGGGCGCGGTCATCGGCGTGTTGAGAACCGAGTCGTACGTCTTTTCGTACTTGAGCTTGAAGAAGATGTTCATCGTCGACTCGTACACCGCGCCGTTCATCGCCGACGCGGCCATCAGCGCCGGCGCCACGAACTCGGCGTAGGGCACCGTGCGCCCACCGTCGACCACGTCGCCGACCAGCGCCCCGAAGCCCACCCGCACCGACAGCAGGTAGAACAGCGGCTCGAAGAAGCCCGACAGCACGATCATCCACTCGCCCGAGCGGACGATCATGAAGTGCCGTTCGAGCAGGCGCTGTGGGCGCCGCGCCTCGAACAGCTCGACCGGCAGCACGCGGGCCGCGAGCCGGGCCCGCGGCACGGTGACGGCAGTGCTCGCCGCGCTCACTCGGCGAGCCTCGTGCGGAAGGCCCGGCGGGCGAGCAACGCGCCGACCAGCGTGAGGCCCGCCAGGTAGGCGACGTGGACGGCCAGTGCCGCGGCGGTGAGCGTGCCGTGGACCGAGCCGCGGCACAACTCGACGCCGTGCCACAACGGGGTGGCCTTGGCAACCGATTCGAGCCAGTCGGGCAGCTCGCTGATCGGGTAGAACGCGCCACCGAACAGGAACAGCGGGGTGATGCCGAAGCGCATGATGTTCGGGAACGAGCGCTCCGACTCGCGGGTGGCGGCCCACGCCATCAGCGGCGCCGCGAACGCCAGCCCCGTCAGCACGCCGAACGGCGCCGCGGCCAGCAAGCCCCAGCTGCGCGAGCCCGGGAACAGCGACAGCACCACCGCCACTCCACACACGCCGATGCCCGCTCGGGTGGCCTGCCACAGCAGGTAACCACCCACGATCTGCCCAGTCGACAGCGGGGTCTGGGCCTGGGCGTGGAAGAACCGCTGCCACTTGAACCCGCCCATCGTGGGCCACAGCGACTCGCCCGCGCCGAGCATCATGCCGGTGGTGGCCAGCAGGGCGGGGGCGAGGAACTCGTAGTACGACAGCCCGCCGAGCGACCCGCCCGCCGCCGACCCAGTGCCGGAGTCGACCAGCGCGCCGACGCCCACGCCCATCCCCAACAGGTACAGGAACGGCTGGATGAACGCGCCGAACACGTTCGACTTCCAGTGCACCCGGTAGAACGTGAAGTAGCTCTCCCAGACCCGAATCGCCGCCGGACTCGACACGTCAGTCCACCAGAGAGCGGCCGGTGAGCCGGAGGAAGACGTCTTCGAGCGAGCTGCGTCGCACCAGCGCCGACTCGGGCGGGATACCGCGGCGGTGCACCTCCGACAGGGCGTCTTCGCCATCGTCGGCGTAGATCAGGACGCGGTCGGGCAGCACCTCCTGACGCTGGCCGATGCCCTCCAACTCGGGAGCCTTCGACTCGTTCGTGCCGGCCGGGTAGCGCAGTTCCAGCACCTCGCGCGACGAGTACTCGCGGATCAACCCGAGCGGCGAACCGAGGGCGACGATCTGGCCCTGGTCCATCACCACCAGGCGGTCGCACAGCTGCTCGGCCTCGTCCATGTAGTGGGTGGTGAGCACGAGCGTGACGCCACGCTGCTTCAGCCGGTAGAGCCGGTCCCACAGCACGTGGCGGGCTTGTGGGTCGAGGCCGGTGGTGGGCTCGTCGAGCAGCAGCAGGTCGGGCTCGTTGATCAGCGAGCGGGCGATCGTGACGCGGCGCTTCATGCCGCCCGACAGCGGCTCGATCTTCGAGGTGGCCCGGTCGGTGAGCTGCACGAACTCGAGCAGGTCTTTCGTGCGCCGCTTCGACTCGGCCCGTGACAGGTCGAAGTAGCGGCCGTACATCACCAGGTTGTCGGCGACGCTGAGCATCTCGTCGAGCTGGTCTTGCTGGGGCACCACGCCCATCCGGGCGCGGATCTGCTTGCCCTGCGTGCGCGCGTCGAGGCCGAAGATGCGCAACTCGCCACTGGTGGGCGGCGACACGCAGCCGATCATCCGCATCGTCGACGACTTGCCCGCGCCGTTCGGCCCGAGGAACCCGAACGACTCGCCGCGCAACACCTCGACGTCGATGCCGCGCACCGCGGTGAAGTCGCCGAACTGCTTGACGAGTGCGCGCGCTTCGATGAGGGGTTCGGGTTCACCGGTCATGTCGGGGCCACGCTACCGAGGGGGTGTCACGCCGTTCCGGCAGGTTTGCGTGGCGCTACCGTCGCCCGGCGTGACGTTCACGATCCGCCCCTACACCGCTGGCGACCTCGCCGCGGTCCACGCGATCAACCAGGCCGAGGTTCCCCGGGTGGGGTCCGAGACCGCCGAGGCGCTGGCCCACATCGCGGCCGAGTCGATCGTCGCCCCGGTCGCCGTCGACGACGCCACCGGCGCGGTCGTGGGGTTCGCGATGGTGCTCGGCCCCGGTGCCGACTACGGCTCCGACAACTACGCCTGGTTCCGCGAGCGGTATGCCGACTTCGTCTACCTCGACCGGGTGGCGATCCCGGCCGAACACCAGCGCCGAGGCATCGGCCGGGCGCTCTACGAGCACGTTGCCGCCGCGGCGGTCGTCGCACGCCCGACCGCCACCGACTGGACGCTCGAGGTCAACCTGCGTCCGCGCAACGACCAGTCGCTGGCGTTCCACACAGCGATGGGGTTCGTCGAGGTCGGCCAGCACGAGAGCCGCCACGGCTACCTCGTGGCGATGCTGGCCAAGCCGTTGGGAAGTAGCGCTCGACGCTGGTAGGTTTGCGACGCTCTCAACGAGACGAGGTGTAAGCCCCCATCGTCTAGTGGCCTAGGACACCGCCCTTTCAAGGCGGCAGCACGGGTTCGAATCCCGTTGGGGGTGCCATACATATATCCAGGGTCCCGTGGTGAAGTCTGGAGTTCACGCCGGCCTGTCAAGCCGGAGGTCGCGGGTTCAAGTCCCGTCGGGACCGCTGTGGGGCCGCCTTTCGGGGCGGCCTCGCTGTATACGGTCGAGTAGCTCAGTTGGCAGAGCACACGCCTGAAAAGCGTGGGGTCACCGGATCGACGCCGGTCTCGACCACCAACAGCCCCTGGTAGATCGGTAGATCCGCCGGGGGTTTGTCATTTTCCAGGGCCGAAATCGCGTTCTTGTCCGCGGGAGATGCGCGGGTATCCACCGGGTCAATTCGAATGGACCGCCAGTTCGCGGACGACTCGCGCCGGAGCGAAGGCGTAGCCTGTGCACCGTGAGCCGTTCGGGTCTGATCGTCGCGACGCCTGATGTCCGGAGCGGCAAGCCGCGGTTCGCCGACACGCGGATCACCGTTCAGGACATGCTCGAGTACCTCGCCTCTGGCATGACCCACGCCGAGATCCTCGCCGACTTCCCGACGCTCACCGAGGACCACCTGCTTGCCGCGCTGGAGTTTGCCGCCAACCGCGAGCGCCGGCTGGCATTCTCTGCGTGAAGTTCCTCGTCGACGAGAACATCTCGTGGCGGGTGCTTCGCCTGATCGGGCATGCGTTCCCCGACTCGACCCACGTCGACGAGGTCGGGCTTGGCAACGCGGCAGCCGACGACCGCATCTGGCGGCACGCCGCTGACCACGGCTTCACGATCCTCACGAAGGACCGTGACTTCAACGACCTCGCGCTGCTCCGCGGAGCTCCACCGAAGGTGGTGTGGCTTCAGCTCGGCAACTCATCGACGAAGGTGATCGCCGACACGGTGCTCGCCCGGCAGGCCGACATCGAGCGTTTCGGTGCTGCCGACGACGAGGCGGTGCTCATCGTCACGCTGCCGTCGTAAGGATCAGTCTGCTACCCGGCCTTCGTTTCGACGACGACGACGACGGCGGCGACCGTGCCGGTGACTCGGCGGTCGGGGGCGCCGACGAAGCACTGGAAGGTGCGGTCACCGGCGGCCCAGCCGTCGGCAGACGGGCGGGTCACGGCGATGGTCAGGCCCAGCCCGGCCGGGTCGGCACCGGCGAAGCGTCGGGCCGCGGTCGCGCACGCGGCATCGACCGTGGCATCGACATCGGCCGTGACGAACTCGGCCGACTCGTCGGGAAGGCGTCCCCCACCCACGCGTTCGAGGTCGTGCGACTCGGTGCACTCGACGGGTTCCAGCGCGGCCTTCCCTGGCTCCTGCCGCAAGCACATGCCAGCTGCACCGACGGGCCAGGTGAGGCTGGTCAGCTCGACCAGACCGCTCGGGCGGGCCACCAACCGCGGACCCGACGGTGCCGGGGCGTGCCCGTCGTCGCGCAGCGCCCACGCCCACCAGCCAGCGAAGGTGACGAGCAGCAGTCCGGTCACGGCGCCGGCCACCAGCGCCCGTCGCCGGTGGGGCCGCGGGTGGGCCGGCGACGGGCGCGGTGGCACCTGGGGGGCGGGGGGAACATGGCCGGGCACTGGGCGCGGCAGCGTCTCGGACGGCAGCGGCAGCACGCCGCTCGCTTCCGGTTCGACGATCGCCTGACCGACTGCCGCGTCGAGCGCGGCGAGGCGCCGGTATAGGTCGTCGGCGGTGGGCCGGGCAGCCGGGTCGGGTTGCAGGCATTCGGCGATCAGCGCGTCGAGCGTGGCGGCACCGTCGACGGGCTCGCCCTCGGCCGGTGGCGGCTGCCACGCCGTCAACCGGTCGCGCAGCTCCAGGTGCTCGCCGCGGGCCAGGTACAGCAGCGTCGCTCCCAGCGAGTAGACGTCGGCGGGCGGACCCACCTCGGCATCGTCCTCGAGGTCTTCGGGGCTGGCGAACCGCAACGACACCGTCGCCGTCGCATGGCGGAACTCGGGCGAGCGCGCCACCGCGGCGATGCCGAAGTCGCACAGCTTCACGGTGCCCGCCGCGTCGATCAGCAGGTTGTGCGGCTTGACGTCGCGGTGCACGATGCCCCGGGCGTGGGCCCCGGCCAGCGCAGCCGCCGCGTGGGCACCCACTCGGACCGCTTCGCCAACCGCCAGCGCCTCACCCCGGCGCTCGGCCAGCGCGGCGACCGAGCCGCCCGGCGCGAACTCCATCACCAGCGCCGCGCACGCTCCTGCGGTGACCACGTCGACCAGCGCGACCACGTGCGGATGCCCACCGAGTGCCAGCAGGGCGGTCAGCTCTCGGCGGCAGCGTCGCCACGCGGCCGACTCGTCGGTGACGTCGCGCAGGATCTTGATCGCGACCGTCGCCCCGGTCGCCGTGCGCGTCGCCCGGTAGACGTCGCCCACACCACCGCGCCCGACCGGCACCAGCTGGTCGTAGCCGACGATGTCGGGCACCGCGCTCACGGGCAACGGTCCAGCAGGCCGAGGTCGGCGACGGTGACCAGCTGGGCGGTGATCGCGTACTCCACCAGCCGCGCCCGGCGGTTCGTCGCCAGCCGCTCCGGCCCGCCCCGCAACCCGCGCACGCCCCGGGCGGTCAGCTTCGTGCACACCACGTCGAGCTTGCGGTTGAACTTGGTGACCGTCCAGCCGAGCCGATCTGACGCCTCGGCGTTCGACGGCAACGCGGCCGCCACGAGGTGCCCCGAGCACAGGATCGGTTCGGCCAACGCCACGACCACCAGCAACTGTTCCGGGCTGAGCGCGACCCGGCCCATCGTCGCGTCGGCGTCACCCAGCTCGGCCAACGGCCCGGGCCGGAACCCAGCCGCCGGCACGTGGACCGATAGCTCGTAGGCGGTCGGCCCGGCGCTGAAGCGCACCGTCGTATCCGTCGATGCCAGCGGCAGCACACCGCCCGGGGCGAGATGGGCCTCGACACGCCCGGCCTGGTCGGACACGCTGACGCTGAGCTGGGTACCGACGTTGGCGATGGTCCACAGGCCATGCTGGCAATCCACCACCAGGAACCGGCGGTGCAGGTACCGGTTGTCGTCGTCGAGCACCAAGTCGCCGTCGCGGCCGATCGAGAACGGGGTGCGATCGATCGGCGCGTCGATCCCGCAGAACTCGACGCGGGGTGACACGAGATGCTGAACGTCGGCAGGAACGGCGGACATACCCATGTGTGGGCAGCGAGATCACCGAACCGGAAAGGCGGGATGGAATTTTCGGAGGTGGTGTCGACCGGCTCGACCACCAGCGGTGGGCGCCGACCGAGGGAACGTCGCTACGGGCAGTTGACGCCGTGGTCGGGGCCGACATCGTCGCTGAGCTGACGGGCGTACGCCCCACTCGGACCCTGCTCGCGGGCGATGCAAGCGTCGGAGGCCTCAGGGAACGGGCCGAGGAACACGACGTAAATCGGCTCGCCCTGACCCGAGCGGTCGAGCGACCGGCACGATTGGTCGGTGCGCAAATACTCCGAACCGGGGTACTGCTCGAGCAACTGGGCAATGCCCGCTGCCGACGTCCGCGAGGCGACGTTCGAGCCGAGCACCGTGATGTAGCCACCCGAGCACACCGGCCGCTGCATCGGGCGGTTCGGCACCCCCAGGTCGCCCGGCACCGCCCCGTCGGGAACCGTGTCACTCGGGCTCGTCGGGCTGGTAGCCGCAGGGCTGGTCGGCGGCACCGCCGGAGCGGTGGTCTCGACCGGCGGTGCCGCAGTCGGCGACGGGGTGGTGTTGGTCGGGAGGGTCGGGCTGGTCGGCGCGACCGGAATCGTCACGGGAAGCAGCGGCGGGGTGGTCGTACTGGGCGTCGATACCGTCACCGGCACCGTGCTCGACGCCGGCGCAGGGGGTGGCACGGTGGGCCCGATCGACGTGTCATCGCCCCGCGTGGCGTCGATCACCACCCACGTCACCACCGCGATCAGGAATACCGCTACGACGCCCACGGCGAGGGGCAGGTTGAGCCCCCATCGGTCGCGCTCGGGGGGCGCGGGCTCGTACGGCGAGTAGGTCACGGCCCCAAGTCTGGCAGCGCCCGCTTGCCCGGTACCGTCACGCCCCATGCAGCTCCGCGACCTCCGTGTGTTCACCGAGCCCCAGCAAGGGGCCACCTACGACGACCTGCTGGCGGTCGCCCAGCGCGCCGAGCAACTCGGCTTCGGAGCGTTCTTCCGGAGCGACCACTACGTGAAGATGGGGTCGGTCAGCGGCCTGCCCGGCCCCTCCGACGCCTGGATCACACTCGCTGGGTTGGCGCGCGACACCACCACGATCCGTCTCGGCACGCTCGTGACCGCGGCCACGTTCCGCCACCCCGGGCCGCTGGCGATCACGGTCGCCGGGGTCGACCAGATGTCGAACGGACGCGTCGAACTCGGCCTCGGCGCAGGGTGGTTCGACACCGAACACGCCGCCTACGGCATTCCGTTCCCGCCGCTCAACGCCCGCTTCGACGACCTCACCGAGCAGCTCGCGGTGATCACCGGGTTGTGGTCCACCCCGGTCGGCGAGACGTTCGACCACCCCGGGCCGCGCTGGCCCATCAGCAACTCACCGGCGCTGCCCAAGCCCACCCAGCCGGGCGGTGTGCCGATCCTGATCGGCGGCAAGGGCAAGACACGTACACCGCAACTCGCCGCCCGCTACGCGTCCGAGTTCAACCTTCCGTTCGTCGACATCGACACGTTCGTCGCCCAGAAGCAGCGGGTTGCCGAGGCATGCGCCGACATCGGCCGCGACCCGGCGACGATGACGTGGTCGGCCGCGCTGATCGTGTGTGCCGGGGCCGACGAGGCCGAGGTCGCCCGCCGAGCCGCGGCGGTCGGGCGCGAACCCGACGAGCTGCGCGTCAACGGCGTGGCCGGCACACCCGACGAGTGCGCGGCCACACTCCAGCGCTGGGCCGACGCCGGGGCCGAGCGGATCTACCTCCAGGTGCTCGACCTGGCCGACCTCGACCACCTCGACCTGATCGCCGAACAAGTCGCCCGCTGATCGCCTGGGATCGTCATGAGCCGGTGCGGACGAGGACTTCTTGGGCGAGCGAGGCGACGTGCTCGCCGGCGGCAGTGAACACGTGACCGAAGGCCAGCCCGCGCGAGCCGCCGACGAAGTGGCAACTCATGTCGTAGAGATGCCACTCGTCGGCGCGCAGCGGGCGATGGAACCACACGGTGTGGTCGAGGCTGACGCTCATCACCGCATCCCAGCTGTCGCCGGGTAGCCGGTCGGGCCACAATGCGTTGAAGACCACCTCGGTGGGCAGGTCGTCGGAGATGTAGGCCAGCCAGCACTCGTGCAGTACCTGCGAGGCGCCAGCGAGGTCGGCGGTGGCCCGGAACCACACCGCCGCGCGCCCGGCGCCGTCGCGGGCCACGTCGAGCGCGCCGGCGGGTACTTCGCGCCGCTCGAAGTGCACGCTCGACGACACGTTGGGCAGCCCGTCGGGTGCAGGCACGACGGGCATCGTGACGGTCTGTACCGCCGGTGACTCCTCAGGCCGCTGGAACGAACACTCGGCATTGAGGATCGCTCCGACCGCCTGGCGCGCCACCACGCGACGGGTGACGAAGCTGCGCCCGTTGCGAATGCGATCGACCTCGTAACGCACCGGCTCGTTGTGATCGCCGCGCCGGATGAAGTAGGCGCGAATGGAGTGCGGTGCAAATGCAGGTTCGACCGACAACGTTGCCGCTCGCAGTGCCTGGGCGACGATCTGTCCCCCGTACAGCCCTCCCCACGGGTACTGCGGACCGGTACCCACATAGGTGTCGGGGCCATGGGCGACGAGTTCGAACATCGGAACTAGGTTATTGCGGCCATATCGACCCGCCGCTACGCTGCGTATATGGCTCGAAAGCGCGGTCCCAAGTCGATGAGCAACGAACACAAGGCGGCCATGGAGGCCGGGCGCGCGGAAGGTCGCGCGGTGCGTGATTATCTCGAAGCGCTGCGGGCGAACAAGCCGCGTCGTGGCCGCAAGCGCACCGCCGAGTCGATCGACAAGCGGCTCGCTGCAATCGCTGACGAACTTCCGGTGGCGAGCGCGATCGAAGAACTCAAGCTGGTCCAGGAACGTCGCGACCTCGAAGCCGAACGGGCCACGATCGCCGATGCGGCAGACGGAGCCGACCTCGCCGAGTTGGAGGCCCGGTTCGTGGCCGTCGCCCAAACCTACGCCGAACGCAAGGGCATCTCGTACGCGTCATGGCGCGAGGTTGGTGTGCCGGCAGCGGTACTCACCAAGGCGGGCATCGGCCGCGGGGCGTAAGCCCATTCGATCGACGGGCGTCAGCCCATTCGATCGACGGGCGTCAGCCCATTCGATCGACGGGCGTCAGCCCATTCGGTCGACGCGGTCTGACTCAGCCGATCGCGTCGAGCTGGTCGAACACCACGCCGAGGTTGGCGAGCGAGCGACTCAGGTCGAACGCCGTATCGAGTGAAGTAGCTGCGTCCGGCAGCGCGGCAACATCGGGGTCGGCCTCGAGCAATTCGCGGAAATCGCGACGTTCGTCCCATGCCCGCATCGCGTTGCGTTGCACCACCCGATAGGCATCGTCACGGGTCAGTCCACCGGCCACCAGTGCAAGCAACACCGGTTGGCTGAACACCAACCCGTGACTCGCCCGCAGGTTCTCCAACATCCGTTGGGGGAAGACCTGGAGGCCGCCCAGCAAACGCGCCAGCCGGCGCACCACATAGTGGGCCAGATGGGATGAATCGGGAAGCACTACACGCTCGACCGACGAGTGCGAGATATCGCGTTCGTGCCACAGCGCGACGTCCTGCAACCCGGCCAGCAGATTGCTGCGCAGTACCCGCCCCAACCCGCTGATCGTTTCGGCCGAGATCGGGTTGCGCTTATGCGGCATGGCCGACGAACCCTTCTGCCCGGCTTTGAAACCTTCCTGCACCTCACTGACCTCGGTGCGCTGAAGATGCCGCAGTTCGACCGCGACCAGCTCGCACGTGGCACCGATCGAAGCGCACGCGTACAGAAACTCGGCGTGCCGGTCGCGGGCGATCACCTGAGTGGCCGCCACCGGCGCCAACCCAAGCTGCGCCCCCACGAATGCCTCCACCGACGGTGGCACGTTCGAGTAGGTCCCTACCGCGCCGGACAGCTTCATCACCGCGACCGACTCGCGTGCGGCGCGCAGTCGCTCGCGGTCGCGGGCGATCTGGAGTGCCCACAGGGCGACCTTGGCGCCGAACGTGGTGGGTTCGGCGTGAATGCCGTGGGTACGGCCGATCATCACCGTGTCGCGGTGTTCGCGAGCCAGCCGAACCACCACCACGAGCAACTCGTCGAGCGCCGCCAGCAGGACATCGGTGGCGTCGGTGAGCTGCCAGCACAGCGCGGTGTCGCCGACGTCGGACGACGTCAGGCCGTAGTGGATCCACTTGCCGGCGGCACCGCCGATGTGGCCCTGCACCACGTCGACGAACGCGGCCACGTCGTGGTCGGTGACCGCTTCGCGCTCGAGGACCGCGGCGACGAACGCCTCGTCGACCACCGGCGCGCCGGCACGGCAGGCCGCGGCCTCGTCGGCGGGCACCACCCCGATCTCGGCGTGGGCCTCGGTGGCCAGCACCTCCACCTCGAGCCAGCGCGAGAACTTGGCCACGTCGGACCAGATCGCCGTCATCTCTGGCGTGGAGTAGCGCGGGATCATCGCTGGCGCTCCGTGGTTTCGACAAGCTCAACCACCTTGGGCACGGCCACCTTGGACATCAGGCGCTCCAGAGGAGGTAGTCGTCGCGCTCGGCACCGACGCCCACCACGTTGACAGGCACCCCGACCTCCTGTTCTACCAGCGCCACGAACGCACGGGCGGCGGGCGGCAGCTCACCCGACTCGCGGGTGGTCGACAGGTCGGTCTTCCAGCCGGCCAGCGTGGTGTACACCGGCTCGACCCTGGCCAGCGCATCGGAGCGGTCGGGGTAGTGGTGCAACATCTGGCCGTCGAGCCGGTAGCCGGTGCACACCTTCACCTCGTCGAAGCCGTCGAGCACGTCGAGCTTGGTCAGCGCCAGCTCGGTCAGGCTGTTGAGGCGCACGGCCTGGCGCAGCATCACGCAGTCGAGCCAGCCAGCCCTGCGGCGGCGCCCGGTGACCGTGCCGTACTCGCGGCCGATGTCGATCAGCGTGTCGCCGTCGGTGTCGAGCAATTCGGTGGGGAACGGCCCGGCCCCCACCCGGGTGGTGTACGCCTTGGTGATACCCACGATGCGGTCGATCTGTCGCGGGCCCAGCCCCGTGCCGGCGCACGCCCCGCCGGCTGTCGGGTTCGACGACGTGACGTAGGGGTAGGTGCCGTGGTCGAGGTCGAGGAACGTCGCCTGGGCTCCTTCCAGCAACATCTGCGCACCGGCTGCGAGCGCGTCGTGGAGCAGCGTCACGGTGTCGGTGACGTACGGGGCCAGTCGTGCGGCGTAGGCGCCGAACTGCTCGACGACGTCATCGACGTCGATCGGCTCACCGCCGGCCTGCACGATCAGCTGGTTCTCGGCGATCGCCCGCGCCCGCACCGTCGCCGCGAACGCCGCCGGGTCGGCTACCTCGCCGACGCGCACGCCGACCCGGCGGGCCTTGTCGGCGTAGGCCGGGCCGATGCCCTTCAGGGTGGTACCGATCTTGTCGTCGCCGCGCATCGCCTCGGCGATCGCATCGTGGCTCTGGTGCCAGGGGAAGATCAGGTGGGCGCGACTCGACACCTTGAGCTCGGCGCACGAGACGCCGCGGCTTTCGAGCGTGTCGATCTCCTGAAACAGCGTCGGCAGGTCGACCACGACGCCGTTGGCGATCACCGGCACCACGTGGTGGTAGAGCACGCCCGAGGGAATCAGCTGAAGGGCGTACTTCTCGCCGTCGACCACCACGGTGTGGCCCGCGTTGTGGCCGCCCTGGTAGCGCACCACGTAGGTGTGCTCCTTCGACAGCAGGTCGATGATCTTGGCCTTGCCTTCGTCACCCCACTGGGCGCCGACGACGACGGTGACGGGCATGGGCACGCTCCCCGGAAAATCGGTGGATGGAACGTGCGTGGAGCCTATCCCCAGCTATCGCGCGAGCCCTCTTCGGGCCAGTCGTCGACATCGCGCCAGGTGGGCGACGGCTCGTGACCGTCGGCCGGGCGGCGCCACGGGTCGGACGGGGTGGCGCTGCGCTGCGACGGCAGCACGGTGGTGGCCGTGGCACCTGGGTCGCCGGCGACTGGAGCAACCGGGGCGACCGCATCGTCGCGATCGAGCACCAGCGCGACCGTGGTGTCTCCCAACCGAACCTCGTTGCCGGGCCTCAGGATGGCCTCGGACGTCAGCCGTACACCGGCCAGGATGGTGCCGTTCATGCTGCCCAGGTCGAGCACCGCCACCTCGGCCGGGCCGCCGCCGTCGGTGGGCGCGAGCACCAGGTGCCGCCGCGACACGCGCGGGTCGCTGACGATGACGCCGGTGCACTCACGTCCGACTTCGATCGGCTCGCGCACCTGGAGGTGGATGGGTGTGCACCCAGGCTGGCGGATGACGACGACCGGGAACACACGACCACGATAGATGAGCGGCTCGATAGCGTCGGTCCAGTGATACTCCGTCGTCAGACGTGGGCCGAGATGGCCGAGTCCGATCGCTCCGCGTTGTTCGCCCGCGGGCTCGACGACATCTTCGCACCCGGTCTGCGGACGTCGATCGAGCAGCTCGTCGACGACGTCCGCACCCGCGGTGACGCAGCGGTGTGCGAGGCATTGGCCCGCTTCGACGGGATCGAGCTCGCGCCCGACCAGCTGCTGGTGTCGGCGGAACAGATCGAGGCCGCGACCGTCAGGCCCGACGTGGACGCTGCACTCGACGACGCGATCGCACACCTGCGGGCGTTCAACGAACGTCAACTCGAACGGTTCGGCGACTGGTCGTTCGAGGCCGAGCCGGGGTTGACGGTGGGCGAGAAGATCACGCCGATCGCCTCGGCCGGCCTGTACGTGCCGTCGGGCAAGGCCAGCTACCCCAGCGTCGCCTACCAGTTGGCCGTGCCCGCGCTGGTGGCCGGCGTGCGCCAGGTCGTGCTCGTCGTGCCCCCCGAACCCGGCGGCACCGGACACGTCGACCCGGCCGTGCTCGTCGTGTGCCGCAAGCTGGGGCTCACACCGGCCAACGGCCACAGCGTCGTGCGCGCCAACGGGCCAGCAGGCATCGCCGCGATGGGCTTCGGAACCGAATCGGTGCCGAAGGCGCTCAAGTTGATGGGCCCGGGCTCGCCGGCCACCACGCTGACCCAGATCGAGCTACGCCGCCACGGCATCGAGACCGTGATGCTGCTCGGACCCACCGAGAGCGTCATCGTCGCCGACCACACCGCCGACCCCGCACGACTCGCCGCCGACCTGCTGATCGAAGCCGAGCACGGCACCGACAGTTCGGTCGTGCTGGTCACCACCAGCGCCGCGCTGGTCGACGCCACCGATGCCGAACTGGTTCGTCAACTGGCCGACCTGCCGGCCGTGCGCGCCGAGGCCGCCCGGGCGTCGCTCGGCCCGAACGGCGGGGCCGTGCTGGTCGACGACCTCACCACCGCGGTCGAGGTCGCCAACCGCTACGCGCCCGAACACCTCCAGGTGGCCGTCGCCGACGACGCGGTCGAAGACGTGGTGGCCGGGCTGGTCAACGCCGGCGAAATCCTCATCGGCCAGCACACGCCGTTCAGCGCGGCCAACTTCGTGATCGGCTGCCCGGCCTCGCTCCCCACCAGCGGCTACGCCCACGTCACCTCGGGCATCACCGCGGCCACGTTCCTGAAGCGCACCGCGGTCGCCCGTGCCGACGCCGCCGCGCTCGCCCGGATGACACCGTCGGTCGTCGCCCTCGCCGACCACGAAGGGTTTCCCGCCCACGCCGCAGCCCTCCGACGCCGAGCCGGCCTCGCCGCGAGACAGCCTGCGGATAGGTGATGTACGCTGGGGAAATCCGGTGTCAGTGACCGTCCCTTACCCCACGAGGCTGCGATGACCACGATTCTCCTCGTCGAGGACGACGAACGGATCAGCGAACCGCTGCTCCGCGTGCTCGGCACCGAAGGTTTTCAGACCGTCCACGCCGAAACCGGCAGCGGTGGCCTGCACCAGGTCGCGACGATCCACCCCGACCTAGTGTTGCTCGACCTCACCCTGCCCGACATCGACGGGCTCGACGTGTGTCGCAAGATCCGCGAGGAGTCACCCGAGCTGCCGATCATCATGCTCACGGCTCGGGCCGAGGAGATGGACGTCATCGTCGGGCTCGGGGCCGGTGCCGATGACTACGTGCCCAAGCCGTTCCGGCTGGCCGAACTGGTCGCCCGCATCAAGGCCCGCCTGCGCATCGCCGAGGCCTCGAACAACCTGCCCAAGGAAATCACCGGCGGGCCGCTGCGGGTCAACACCGAGTCGCGCCGCGCCTACCGCGACGGCGTCGAGATCGAACTGACATCGAAGGAGTTCGACCTGCTCGCGCTGTTGATGAGCAAGCCCGACGCGACGTTCACCCGCGAGCAGATCATGTCGGCCGTGTGGGACGAGAACTACTGGGGCTCGACACGCACCCTCGACACGCACGTGTCGACGCTGCGCAAGAAGATCGGCGACGACACCGACCCACCGTCGCTGGTGGTCACCGTGCGCGGCGTCGGCTTCCGCTTCGAAGGCTGAGCCACCCGCCATTCCAGGGCCCCCGGGTGCCCGCTTGGCAAGATGTAGCGGTGCGTCGCCGGTTGGTCATCTCCACGATCGCGATCGTCATGGTCGTGCTCGGGGCGATGGCCGTGCCGGTCGGGCTGATCGTGCGCAACTCCGCCCAAGCGCAGCTCGACGCCCGGCTCCAGCAACAGGCCAGCGTGGCCGCGGCGACCGTGGCGGCGCAGCTGTCGCAAGGCCCGACGCTCGATCACGAGGAACTCGCAGAGCCGCTCGGCGACGGCGACAGCCTGCTCGTGGTCGGCCCTGACGGCACCACGATGCTCGACCTGCGCTCGCCCGGCGAGCAGCACACCCGGTTCAAGACGGTGGTGACCAACGATGGCTCGGTGGTCACCGTGTTCACCCGCGTCGACCCGCTCGACGCCGAGGTGCGGCGGCAGTTGCAAGTGCTGCTGGCACTCGCGGTCGGGGGCATCCTCGCCGCCGCTGCCTTAGCCGCTGTGCAGGGCCACGGGTTGGGGCGCCCGCTGGAACGCCTGGCCGACCGGGCCGGGCGGATCGGTGAGGGCGACTTCAGCCGGCTCGACCCGGTGCGCACGAACATCCCCGAACTCGACGCGATCGGTGCCGCGCTCGACCGGTCGGCCGAACGCGTCGCCGGCCTGCTGGCCAGCGAGCGGCACTTCACCGCCGACGCCACACACCAACTGCGCACCGGTATCGCCGGCATCTCGCTGCGCGCCGAGATCCTCTCGACGCATTCCGACCGCGAGGTCGCCGGCGAGGCGCAGACCATTCTCGACCAGGCCGATCAGCTCAACCGCACGATCGACGAACTCCTTGCCCTCGCCCGCAACCGCGAGTCGGCCGAGCGCGGCGAGTTCGACCTGGCCCAGATCGCCGAGACGCACGTGCGCGAGTGGACGCCGGCGTTCCAGCAGCGGCGCCGCCCCTTGGCCGTGATCGTCACGTCGCCGGCCCCACCGGTGACGGCCACCAAGGGGCTGGTCGGGCAGGTGCTCGACGTACTGATCGACAACTCGCTGCAACACGGGGCGGGGGCGGTGACGCTGATGATCGACGGGCCGTCGGTGACGGTGATCGACCAGGGCCGCGGGATCAGCCCTGAGAAGCTCGCCAAGCTGTTCGACGGCCCGGTCGACCCGGCCGCCCGCCACGGCCGCGGCCTACCGCTCGCCCGCCGCCTGGCTCAAGTCGACGGCGGCAAACTCGAGGTGGTCCGCGCCAAACCCCTCAGCCTGCGACTCACCCTCGTCCCCCAAGATGGTTGAGCTTGTCGAAACCACCGCTGACCCGCATCACCGGTGGTTTCGACAAGCTCAACCACCTTGGCCGCGCCAGTAGCCGGTCATCGACACGGCTTCGCGGTCGAGGCCCACTTCGTTGCGCAGGTACTTGCGGACGGCGGTGACGGCCCGGCTCTCGGCGCCGCCCCAGGCGTACGGGGTGCCGCCCGGCCACGGCAGGGCGCGTACCGCTTCGACCAGCAGTGTCCCGGGTTGCGCGCCGGTGCCGTCGCGGTACAGCCAGACCACTTCGTCACCAGGGCGCTGGGGCAACTCTTGACGCGACCCCGTATCGGCGACCTCGGCGAACACACGGGCCGGCGTGCCCGATGGGAGCTGCTCGAGGATCGCGGCGACCGCCGGCAGCCCGGTCTCGTCGGCCACCAGCAGATACCAGTCGGTGCCGGGGGGCGGCTCGAACGCCTCGCGTGGGCCCCACAGTGCGACCGGGTCGCCGGGGGCAGCGCGCATCGCCCACGCCGAACCGCTGCCCTCGTCACCGTGCAACACGAACAGCGCTTCCAGCCGATGTGTCGCGGCGTCCCACTGGCGCACCGTGTAGTACGCGCCACCGGGGCGGTCGGCCTCGGGCATCGCACCGACCGCCTCCCAACTGAAGTCGCGCCCGATCGTGAGTTCGGCGCGGCCGGCGGGTGGCACCAGCACGTACACGAACGTGTCGGGCCCGAGCGGAGCGAACTCGTCCAGGTCGCCGCCGCCGAACGTGATGCGCCGCAGATGCGGGTGCACGTCGTCGACCGCCACCACCTCGGTGAGGAACGTACGGATGCGCGCGTGCTCGGCCAGCCCGCGCTCGACCCCGGTGAGCGGCGCGTCGGGCAGCGCCGCCCGGGCGCGACCGAGCAGGTCGAGTAGGGGACCGTAGACCTCGTCGGGGGTGGCGATCGGCTCGGCGAAGTCGATCCGCTGCGTCGCCGCGCCGTCGGCCGCCGAGCTGGTGACGACGACACCTGCCGAGTCGAGCCCGGCGAGGCGCGCGGTCGTCGCCTCGGGTCGCCCGGCGAGCGCCCGTGTGGCCAAGGTGAACGCATCGCCGTACCACTCGTTGAGTTCGTCGATCAGTTCGGCGAGCGGTGCCGCGGCCCACGCGCCGTCGGGCTGCTCATTGGTAGGAGTGCTGATGAACTGATGATAGGCATAGTGAACGACACGGGGGTGTGGTTTCGACAAGCTCAACCACCTGGGCCACCGTCCGCACCGGTGGTTGAGCCTGTCGAAACCACCTCCCTGAGCGGCCTGGGGGCTAGCCGCCGACGAGCAGGGTGCCGTCGGCGTCGGTGGTGACCCGTAGCGTGCCGCCCTCGGCGACCTTGCCTTCGAGGATCAACAGGGCCGCCTTGTCGCCGATGTCGCGCTGGATCACGCGCTTGAGCGGGCGGGCACCGAACGCCGGGTCGAAGCCCCGCTCGGCCAGCGCTGTGTAGGCGCCGTCGTCGATCTCGAGGCTGATCCGCTGGTTGGCGAGCCGCTTGCGCAGCACCTCGACCTGGATGTCGACGATCCGGCGGAGATCCTCGGCGGTCAGCGCGCGGAAACGCACGATGTCGTCGACGCGGTTGATGAACTCGGGCTTGAAGAACCCGGCCGGGTCGCCGGGCAGGTTCGACGTCATGATCAGCACCGAGTTGGTGAAGTCGACCGTGCGACCCTGACCGTCGGTGAGGCGCCCGTCGTCGAGCACCTGGAGCAGCGTGTTGAACACGTCGGGGTGAGCCTTTTCGATCTCGTCGAGCAAAATCACCGCGTACGGGCGGCGGCGCACCGCCTCGGTGAGCTGGCCGCCCTCGTCGTAGCCGACGTAGCCGGGGGGCGCCCCGATCAGGCGCGACACCGAGTGCTTCTCCATGTACTCGGCCATGTCGATGCGCACCATCGCCCGCTCGTCGTCGAACAAGAACTCGGCGAGCGCGCGCGCCAACTCGGTCTTGCCGACACCGGTGGGGCCGAGGAACATGAACGAGCCGATCGGACGGTTCGGGTCACTGAGCCCAGCGCGGCTGCGGCGGATCGCGTTGGCGACCGCGGTGACGGCTTCGTCCTGGCCGATCACGCGCTGGTGCAGCGAGTCTTCGAGGTGGATCAGCTTGTGCATCTCCGACTCCATCAGCCGGGTCATCGGCACACCGGTCCACTTCGACACCACCTCGGCGATGTCTTCGGCGTCGACCTCTTCCTTGAGCATGCGGCCCTCGGCCTGCTCGGACGCGAGGTGCTCGGTGGCCTCGGTGATGCGTCGCTCCAGCTCGGGGATGCGGCCGTAGCGGATCTCGGCGGCGATGTTGAGGTCGGTCTCGCGGTCGAGTTGGGTACGCAGCGATTCGAGCTCTTCCTTGAGGTTGCGGATCGCGTCGATGCCCTGCTTCTCGCCCTCCCAGTGCTTCTTCATCTCGGCCAGCTCGGCGTTCAGCGTGGCCAGTTCGTCGTGGAGCGTGTCGAGGCGCTCCTTGCTGGCGGCATCGCTCTCCTTCTCGAGCGCGACCTGCTCGATCTCCAACTGGAGGATGCGTCGCTGGACGACATCGATCTCGGTGGGCATCGAGTCGATTTCGATGCGCAGCTTGCTGGCGGCCTCGTCGACCAGGTCGATCGCCTTGTCGGGCAGGAACCGGTTGGTGAGGTAGCGGTTCGACAGCACCGCCGCGCTGACGAGCGCATTGTCTTGGATGCGTACACCGTGGTGCACCTCGTAGCGCTCCTTGAGGCCGCGCAGAATGCCGATCGTGTCCTCCACCGACGGCTCGCCGACGTACACCTGCTGGAAACGACGCTCGAGCGCGGGGTCCTTCTCGACGTACTTGCGGTACTCGTCGAGCGTGGTCGCGCCGATCATGCGCAGCTCGCCGCGCGCCAGCATCGGCTTGATCATGTTGCCGGCGTCCATCGCCCCCTCGGCCCCACCGGCACCGACGATGGTGTGCAACTCGTCGACGAACGTGACCACTTCGCCGGCCGCGTCGGTGATCTCCTTGAGCACCGCCTTGAGGCGCTCCTCGAACTCGCCGCGGTACTTGGCCCCGGCCAGCATCGAGCCGATGTCGAGCGCGATCAGGCGCTTGCCCTTGAGGCCTTCGGGCACGTCGCCGTCGGCGATCCGGCGGGCGAGGCCTTCGACGATCGCGGTCTTGCCGACGCCCGGCTCGCCGATCAGCACTGGGTTGTTCTTCGTACGCCGGCTGAGCACCTGGATGACCCGACGGATCTCGTCGTCGCGGCCGATGACCGGGTCGATCTTGCCCTCAGCCGCGCGGGCGGTGAGGTCTTGGCCGTACTTTTCGAGCGCGGCGAACTTCTCCTCGGGGTTCTGGTCGGTGACGCGGTGGCTGCCACGGACGTCCTTCAATACCCGCAGCATCTCTTCGGCCGAGACGCCGACCCGGTCGGCCAACGCCAGCAGCAGGTGCTCGACCGACAGGTACTCGTCCTTAAGGTCCTTGCGGTACTGCTCGGCCCGGTCGTGCATCGCCGTGGTGTCGCGGGCGAGGCGCGGCTCGCTGCCCCCTTGCGCCGACGGCAGCCGGTCGACCTGGGCGAGCGCCCGGTCGCGCACCATGCCCGGCGATTGGCCGAGTTTGGCCAGCATCGCCGCCACGACGGTGCCCTCCTGCTCGGCGAGCGCTACCAGCACGTGGTCGGGCGTCAGCTCGGGGTTGAAGCGCGCCTTGGCGAGGTCGATCGCGGCGGCGAACGCCTCTTGGGTCTTGACGGTCCACTTCTTCGGATCAAGGGCCATATCCACAGGCTACCGCGGCCGGTCAAGACTTGATATGAACCGACTCAACTTTATTGACGAGCAGCCGTTGCACCTCCCGGCCACTCTCATCGGCTTGCTACAACGGGAACATGAAGACGATCGGTCTGCTCGGTGGGATGAGTTGGGAGAGCTCGATCGAATACGAGCGGTTGCTCAACCAGGGTGTGCGCGCCCGGCTCGGCGGCACCGCCTCGGCCGACCTGATTGTCCGGTCGTACAACTTCGCCGATATCGAGGCGCTCCAGGAGGCCGGCGACTGGGAGGGCGCGGCCGAGCTGCTGGCCCGCGACGCGCAGCGCCTCGTTGCCGCCGGCGCCGAGCTGATCCTGCTGTGCACGAACACGATGCACCGCGTCGCCCCGGCGATCGAGGCCGCGCTCGGCGTGCCGTTCCTGCACATTGCCGACGCCACCGCCGACGCGGTCGAGGGGGCGGGCATTCACCGGGTCGCCCTACTGGGGACGCGCTACACGATGGAGCACGACTTCTACCGCGGTCGCCTCGCGGCCCGCGGGTTCGACGTACTCGTGCCCGACGAGCCCGATCGCACCGTGGTGCACGACGTGATCTACGACGAGCTGGTGCGCGGGGTGATCAACCCCGAGTCGCGCTACGCCTACGTCGGCATCGTCGACCGGCTGCTCGCCCGCGGGGCCGAGGGCGTGATCGCCGGGTGCACCGAGATCGAGCTGCTCGTCGCCCCCGCCGACGTCTCGGTCCACTACTTCCCCACCACCGCGCTCCACGTCGAGCGGGCAATCGAGCTGGCACTGGGGTAGTCAGGCAGATCCGCTGATCACTGCGGTTGACCGTCGGCGTTGTCCCAGGTCAGGCGGGCCGCGCCGACGTTGGCCCCGGTACACCGGTTGTCGAGCCCAGCCTGCGTGGCGCTTGAACGCAAGTCGTCATGGAGCCTGGATTCACCGGGATGACGGCGAGGAACGAGCGGTCAGATCGGTGGATCCAGGCTCAGGCAGATCCGCTGACGTCGGCGTGGAACAGCATCGGCTCGGTCGGCGTCGGCGAGCCGGCAACCGGTTCGAGCGTGACGCCCCATGCCACGGCGTGGCCGGGTGCGTCGAGCACCCGCTGCACCTGCCCGCCGTCGGCCCGGTCGAGGAGTTGCATCGGGTGGGCACCGTCGGAGTCGACCATCCACAGCTCGTACCGCTGACCGGACCCCGGGTCGGCAAGGCCGATTCCCACCACCGCCACACGGGCTCCGTCCCACACCAGCCGCACCGAGCCGGCACCGGCGCCGTCCAGCTCGACCATGCGCGCGGACGGGTCGGCGAGCATCGCCGCCAGCTGATCGTTGAACTCGTTGCCACCACGTCCTACCACCAGTGCCGCGGCCATCACCAGGACGACCGCCGCGGCGACCGTCGCGACGGCGGCGAGCACCCGGCCACGTCGGCGTGGCACCAGCGGGACCACCGATGCCGTCCGCGGCGCCAGCTGGCGCGTGGTAGCCACCTCGGCCAGTACCCGCGACTTGAGATCGGCCGGCGGGGTAGCCGCCGTCAGCCCGCCGAGCTGGGCTGCGGTCTCGCGGAGTTCGGCGACGTCGCCGCGGCACGCCGCGCAGGTCGTGAAGTGAGCCTCGTAGGCCGCCCGCTCGGCGGGGTCGAGCGCGTCGAGCGCATAGGCCGCCGCCAGATCGTGAATGTCCACCTCGGTCATCGGTCCACCGCCAGTTCGTCGCGGAGCCTGATCATGCCATCGCGAATTCGGGTCTTGATCGTGCCCTCCGGTAAACCCAGCAGGGCGGCCACCTCACGGTACGTGTGACCACCGAAGTAGGCCAGCTCGACCGCCTGTCGCTGCACCTCGGTGAGCCGGTCGAGCGCGCGCCGGACGCGGCGTTGGTCGAACGCCGCGGCGTGGTCGTCGGTCACCGTGTCGGCAACCACATCGCTGGGCCGCGCGTCCCGGCGGCTGTCGCGGTCGTCGCGGTCGCGGGCCGACTGCTCGGACCGCACCCGGTCGACCGCCCGCCGGTGAGCGATCGTGGCCGCCCATGCCGTCACCGAACCGCGGGTGGCGTCGTAGCGCGGCGCCAGCCGCCACAGCTCGACGAACACCTCCTGGGTGACCTCCTCGGCCTGGGCCGGGTCGCGCACCACCGACAGCACCGCGCCGTACACGCGGTCGGCGAGCGCGTCGTAGAGCTCGCCGAACGCGCCCTGGTCGCCCAGCCCGGCCCGGCGCAGGGCCGCGACGAGCGGATTGCCATCCTCGGCGGCCACCGCCGCCGAACGCACTTGGAGCCGTCGAAGCACACCGATGGTTCGGAGCGTACGCCCGACCGGATTGGGTCGTGCAGCGTTTGGCCGACCCCTCCGGCCGGATGCTGCACGGCACGCGGCAATCCGAGACGGGCGCGGCTCCGAACCAGGGGCATGCTGAAGCAACGGACGCGCGGCCATCTTGCCCGGCTCTCGTTCGGGGCCGCGGCTGGGCTGCTCGCTGCGGCGGGCGGGTTGGCGGCCGCCGAGCTGGCCGCGTCGTCGTCGGAACGGCTCCAGTCGCCGGTGCTCGACGTGGGCGACCAGGTCGTCGACGGCGTGCCGCTGTGGTTGAAGGACCTCGCCATCGAGTGGTTCGGGCAGAACGACAAGCGCGCCCTGCTGGTCGGCATCGCGATCATCCTCGGGCTGTACGCGGCGGTACTCGGCGTGGCGGCCCTCAGCCGGCGCTGGAAGCTCGCCGTCGCCGGCGCCGGGCTGTTCGGAGCGATCGGCGCGTACACGTCACAAGCCTCGCGACGTCCGGCCCCCTGGTGGGCCACGTTCCCCAGCATCATCGGTGGGTTGGTCACGGCCACCCTGCTGGTGACGCTCCGGTGGGCCCTGGTCGGCCGGCGCGGCGCATCCACCGCGCCGGCCGCCGGCGGCACCGACGAGCCGGATGCCCTCGGGCTCGACCGGCAGGGGCTCGACCGGCGCCGGTTCCTGGCGGCCGGCACGGCCACTGCGGTCGGTTCGGCGGCGATCGGCGTCACCGCCCGGCGGGTTTCCGGGCGATTCGACGTCGACGCTCAGCGCGCCGACCTCACGTTGCCGCCCGCCGACCAGCCAGCGACCGCCGCGCCGCCCGGTGCGCAGGCAGCCGGCGCCGACCCGTTCTTCACGCCCAACGCCGACTTCTATCGGATCGACACCGCGCTCACCGTGCCCCAGGTGTCGGTTGGCGGATGGTCGCTCGGCATCACCGGACGGGTCGGACGCGAGCTGCGCCTGACGTACGACGACCTGCTCCGGCGCGAACTGGTCGAGGCCGACATCACGCTGGCGTGCGTCTCGAACGAGATCGGCGGCTCGCTGATCGGCACCGCCCGCTGGCTGGGCGTGCGCCTCGACGACCTGCTCGACGAGGTCGGCATCGACACCGACGCCGACCAGATCGTCGGCCGTTCGGTCGACGGCTTCACCGCCGGGTTCCCGACCGCCACGCTCGACGGGCGCGACGCGCTGGTCGCGATCGGCATGAACGGCGAACCGCTCCCCGTCGAGCACGGCTACCCGGCGCGCCTGATCGTGCCCGGCCTGTACGGCTACGTGTCGGCCGTCAAGTGGCTCAGCGAGATCGAGCTCACGCGGTTCGCCGACTTCGACGCCTACTGGGTGCGCCGGGGGTGGGCCGACGACGGGCCGATCAAGCTGCAGAGCCGAATCGACACGCCGCGCGGGCTCGCCAAGGTGCCGGCCGGCACGGTAGCCGTCGCCGGAGTGGCGTGGGCGCAGACCCGCGGCATCGACGCGGTCGAGCTCCAGTTCGACGACGGCGAGTGGGTGCCGGCCGTGCTGGCCGACGAGCACACGGTCGACACCTGGCGGCAGTGGTCGTACGCCTGGGATGCCACCCCAGGACGGCACACCGTGCGCGTCCGGGCGACCGAACGCGGCAACGGCGAAACGCGGGCAATCCAGACCGACGTCCGCTCCGAACCCTTCCCGTCAGGCGCCACCGGCCAGCACCAGATCGTCGTGCTCGTCGAGTGACGCCCGACCAACTACCACCCGAACCCCTGGAGGAAACCCGTGAACCACACCCTCACCCTGCGGCGCTCGCGCCCCACGCGGCGCCTGGCGGCAACCCTCGCCGTTGCCGGGCTCGCCCTCACCGCGGCCGCCTGCGGCGATGACGCGGCCGACACCCCGGTCGCAACCCAGCCCCCGACGGACCCGGTGACCACCGAGCCGATCGCGACCCAACCTCCATCTACCGAGCCGATGACCACCGAGCCGATGACCACCGAGCCGGCGACCGGCATGGAGCCGTCGGGTGCAGGTTGTGCGGCCGTGCCTACCGACGGCGAAGGCAGCTTCAGCGGCATGGCCGACGACCCGGCCGCCACCGCCGCCAGCAACAACCCCGTGTTGTCCACGCTCGTCGGCGCGGTCGTCCAAGCCGGCCTCGTCGACACCCTCAACAGCGACGGCCCGTTCACCATCTTC
>Ga0182745_1000428_pt1 | contig 47710 bp, 50 predicted proteins | sample eDN3rd30CKraftBY_FD_128523 | JGI IMG/M metagenome (GOLD analysis project Ga0182745, IMG submission 128523) | Enriched backyard soil microbial communities from Emeryville, California, USA - eDNA 3rd pass 30_C Kraft BY (version 2) (version 2) | ecosystem: Environmental > Terrestrial > Soil >... | reverse complement strand
TCGTCGATGGTGTTGAATATGAACTCGACTGCCTGATCTATAGCACCGGCTTCGAATTCCAGACTGATTATGCGCGGCGGACGGGATTCCAGACCTATGGCCGCGGAGGATTGACCCTGTCCGACAAATGGGCGGACGGCATTTCGACGCTGCACGGCTTCACCACGCACGGTTTCCCCAACCTGTTCATCCTCGGCAATGCGCAGACCGCGAACACGCCGAACTTCACCCATATGCTCAACATCTCGAGCCGCCACGTCGCGCATATCATCCGCCATTGCACGGACCGGAAACTCGCATCGGTCGAGCCGAGCGAAGAAGCCGAGCAGCTATGGGTCGCCGACGTCCTCTCCTTTGCCGGTGTTCGCCGTTCCTTCGACGAGGAATGCACGCCGGGCTATTACAACAACGAAGGCATGCCGTCCGACCAGACCGCACGCGCCAATTTCTATGGCGGCGGGCCGATCCTGTTCACGCACAAGATCGACGCATGGCGCGCATCGGGCGATCTGCCCGGTATGATCTGCGTCCCGCGATAAGAGGGCCGTTCTGACGAATGAGTGTCATGGGACATGTTGACGTAAACGTTGGCGCGTGGTGAGACGCGTCCCATGACAGCATCCAAAAGCAAGGCGCGCGCGACGCGGGGCAACAAGCGCGCGCTGTTTCTGGAAGAGGCGGCGCGGGCGCTCAACAGCCGCGGCATCTCGCAAACCTCGCTCGCCGACCTCGCGCAGACGATCGGCGTCTCGCGCGCCGCGCTCTATTATTATTTCGAGGACCAGCAGGATCTGGTGTTCCAGAGCTATCGCCGTTCGTGCGAACTGATGGCGCGGCGATTGAGCGAAGCGGCGCATCGCGGCGGCGACGCACTGACCATCATCAACGACTTCATCGACGGCATGCTCAGCGCCGACGCGCCCGATTTCGCTTCGCTGAGCGAAGCGGCCTTTCTGCACCCCGAGCAGCGCAGCACGATCCTTGGGCTGTACGAAGCGATCCTGGCCAGTATCGTCGAGATATTGAACCGCGGCGCGCAGCGGGGCGAACTACGCTCCTGTGCATCGGGCATTGCGGCGCAGGCGATTATCGGCCTGGTGTCGTGGATTTCGATGGCGAAGCGCTGGGGTTCCAATACCCAGCTAACGCAAGCCGACATGGTCGCCGCAATCAAGAGCCTGCTCGACCATGGCATTGCGGCGGACCGCAAGGCGCTGATCGCCTATCGCCCGATTGATATGTCGCGCGGCGCGGTGCGCGCCGACAATGTTTTCAATGCCGAAGCGATGGCGGCGGCGAAGCAGGAGGCGTTGCTCGCGTCGGCGTCATGGCTGTTCAATCTGAAGGGGGTCGATGCGACGTCGCTCGAGGAAATCGCAACGCGCGTCGGGGTGACCAAGAAAGTCATCTATCACAATGTCGGCGACAAGGAGACGTTGCTCGTCGCCTGCAACCGCCGCGCCTTCCGGATCTGGCAAGATATCGCGCAGGCGGCGCTGTCCTATGACGGGTCGCGGCTCGAGGCGATCTGCATGGCGATGTACGCCAATACCGAGGCAAGCCTGCGCGAAGATTGGGCGCCGCTGTCCTCACTCGCAGGTTTCGAGGCGCTGCCGGAAGCGGCACGCACCGAAGTCGATGAATCGGCGATCCGGCTGATGAACGCCTATCTGCAGATACACGCGACGGGCCAGAAAGAGGGATCGATCGCAGTGCCCAACGCGCGCGCCTTCATGGCGATGGCTCCCGGAACCTTTCAGTGGTTGCCCAAATGGCACGACAGCTTTTCGCCCGCCGAGCGCGAAATCGCCCCGCGCGAAATCGCCGACCTGATCCGGTTGGGTCTGCGCGCAATCTGAACGAACACGCCAGTATCCGATCTTTTTCCCGTCTGGGCCACATATCGCCGGCCCGGACGGTCGGACCGCGTCTATTCGCTTGACACGAAATATCGAATAGGAGACTATTTGCACTCAATCGTAAAAATATGAAGAGAGTGTGATGGCCTTTCGGGATCCAGATATAGCCGCATTCAAGGAACAAATGGCCGCGATGACCGCATTTCGGGCGGCCGAGCCCGTAAGTTTCGAGGAAGAACGGGCGCAGTTCGACGCCTTCCATGGCGCGATGCCGCCCGCTGAGGATTGTGTTATCGAGCCGATCGTGGTCGACGGCGTGCGCGGCGAGCGCATATCCCCGAAAGGCGCCGACACCAGCCGCGCCTTGCTCTATCATCATGGCGGCGGCCACACGTTCGGCAGCAGCCTCAGCCATCGCCATCTCGTATCGCGCCTCGCCGCCGCGGCCGGTGTCGTCGCATTCAATATGGACTATCGGTTGGCGCCCGAGCACCCCTATCCGGCGGGGCTCGACGATGCCGTCGCGACCTATCGCTATGTCCTCGATCAAGGCTTTACTGCGGATCGGATCATCGTCGGCGGCGAATCCGCTGGGGGCAATCTGACCACCGCGTTGCTGCTCAAGCTGCGCGAACTCGGCCTGCCGCTGCCCGCCGGCGCCTATCTGCTCAGCCCCTGGCTCGACATGACGTTGGGGGGAAAATCCTACGAAGCGCGCGCGCCGCACGATCCGCTGATCACCCGCGCCGCGCTCGACCGCTGCGTCGCCGCTTATGTCGGCGCCGGAACCGCAGTCGATGATCCGCTGGTGTCGCCGATCAAGGCCGACCTTGCCGGTCTGCCCCCGCTGTTCCTTCAGGTCGGCACCGACGAGCTGTTCCTCAGCGATTCGACGACATTCGCCGATCGCGCGGCGCTCGCGGGCATCGACGTCGAACTCCATGTCTGGGCCGAGATGGTCCACGCTTGGCCCCTCTTCCACCTCGCGCTGCCCGTATCGGGCCCTGCCGCCATCGCCGAAGCCGGTGCGTGGATCGCGCGCCGCCTCGCCCGCTGACATAGAAACGGAAACGATCATGCGACTGGACGCCCCCCGTATCGCGCCGCTGCGCGAAGACGAACTGACCGAAGAGCAGCGCGCGATCCTCGCGCCGCTGCTCGCGCAAATGCCCTTACTCAACATCTTCGCGACTTTCGTGCGCACCCCTGCGGCGCTGAAAGCCTTTCTCGCGTGGGGCAATTATATCCTCGCCCCGAACGGCAGCCTGACTCCGCGCCAGCGCGAGATCATCATCCTGCGCGTCGGATACCTCTGCAAATCGGGCTATGAATTCGCACAACATGAACAGATCGGGCTTCGGTCGAATCTTTCGGCCGACGATATCGCGCGCATCAAGCTGGGCGCCGAAGCAGGCTGGGAACCCGGAGAGGCGGCGCTGATTCACATGGCCGACGAACTGGTCGCCGACCATTTCGTGAGTGGCGCCACTTGGGCGCAATTGCGCGCGCAATTCGACGAAACCCAGTGCATGGATGCCGTCTATACCGCCGGCCAATATACCCAGGTATCGATGTTCCTGAACAGCTTCGGCGTCCAGCTCGATCCCGGCCTGACCCTTGATCCCGACCTGAAGGGCTGACCATCATGACACGATTGCAGGGCAAGACCGCAATTGTCATCGGGGCCGGGCAGGCACCGGGCGAGACGATCGGCAACGGCCGCGCGATGGCAATGCTGTTTGCCCGCGAAGGCGCCGAGGTGCTGTGCGTCGACCGCGACCTTGCGCGCGCTGACGAAACCGTCGCGGCGATCGAGGCCGAAGGAGGCACGGCATGGAGCCACGCAGCCGACATCGTTCGCGCCGATGACGTAGCGGGTATTTTCGACGCCGCGCTGTCGCGATGGCAAGCCATCGACATCCTCGTCAACAATGTCGGGATCGGCGTCACCGGGCCGCAATCGGACGGCCCGGCGCATGTGGCGTCGGAGACGGCGTTCGACACGACGCTGGACGTCAATCTGAAGGGCATGTGGCTGACCATCAAGGCGGCGATTCCGATCATGCGCGCTCGCGGCGCCGGATCGATCGTCAATATCTCGTCGCTAGCCTCTGTCGCGGGCGACACCGCGATCGCCTACATGGTCTCGAAAGCCGCGGTAAATCGGCTGACCCTCGCGGTCGCGAGTTCAAATGCCGCATATGGCGTGCGCTGCAACGCTATCCTTCCGGGGCTCATGGATACCCCGATGGGGATCGACGCAACGGTCGCGGCGACCGGCACGTCGGCGGCGCAGGTCCGCGCCGCACGCAACGCCCGCGTTCCGCTGAAGGGCGGCATGGGCGACGCATGGGACACCGCCTACGCCGCGCTTTTCCTGGCATCGGACGAGGCCAAATATATCACCGGCGCCCTCCTGCCCGTCGATGGCGGGTTCACGACGCGGGTCGGAAACCCCGACGGCTGACGACGCCAGCCGCACCGCGCCGACACCGGTGAGCGACGAGCGCAGTGTCGGCTCCCCCGTGTGCTTATGGGCTTTGGCCGATTTCAGCCTGTCGGCTTTCAGCATATGGTTTGTGAGAAGCAGACATTAGCCATTGGCGGTCGGCTGCCACGTGAATCGACCAATGAAGGACATCCCCAGCTCGTCCCACGGCAACCATGATCATTCCGGAGATGCGTTAATCCAAGACATTTGAGCAAGAGGTCAGGAGCCCTGGTGGCTCGTTTAGCGGATTGTAGGGTTTTGGCACCGCGCAAAGAAACGCACTCACCGCCAAATTATCATCGCTCAATTTCTAGCCAGACCTATCAACCCTACCCAATCCTTGTATTGAACATGCCGAAGGCCGGCCGCGGCGAGCCTAGGGCGCATGTTGTAAATGTCGAGACCAAGTTCTCCAGCCGCTAGGCGAGATCGTTTCAACGCTTCATCATTGAGGCGTCGTTGAGCGCTCTCGAGCACCGACGATGCCTCGCCGCGCCGGACGACGCAGACCCCGTCATCGTCGCCGACGATCACATCGCCCGCTTCAATGTATGTCCCGCCGCAGACAACGGGTACGTTCACCGCCCCCAAAGTCGCCTTCACTGTTCCCTGAGCCGACACTATCTTCGACCAGACCGGAAAGCCGATCGCCTTCAGATCGCTTACGTCGCGTACCCCCGCATCGATCACCAACCCGCGGCAACCGCGCGACATCGCGCTTGTTGCCAGGAGATCTCCGAAATAGCCATCGAGCGACGCCGACGTGGGGGCGACGACGAGAATGTCGCCCTCGCCGAGTTGCTCAATCGCGACATGGATCATCCAATTGTCGCCAGGCGCGACCGACACCGTGACGGCGCTGCCCGCGATGCGCGCGCCGGAATAGATAGGCCGAAGGCCGGGCGCGAGCAGACCGGTGCGGCCCTGTGCTTCGTGCACGGTCGAAACCCCGCCTCGCCGAGTGCTGTTATGACTGCCGGCGGCGCGCGCGGGACGTCCTGGACGACGATATGCGACATATGCCTTGCCCGACCTCCCGACAGCTTAAGCCAAAGCGATCCCGCGCTGCTCGCGGAACAAATCGAGCTTCTCCTGGACGATCCGGTCGGAGAAGCTGAAGATCATGCAGTCTTCGGCGGCAGCGATGCTGTAGGGCACCCAGCTCGGCACGACGAAGATGTCCTTCGGCACGAAGGCGAAGCGCTCGGCGCCGACACGGATATGCCCCGTTCCTTCGACGACCGCGAAGACCGTTCCGGCGGTCGATCGATAGCCCGCTGTCTCATAGCCGGCGGGAAACATCTGCATGGCCGTGCTCAGCGTCGGCATGGCGGAGCCGCCGGTGAGCGGGTTGATATAGTTCATCTTATAGGCGTGGCACGCGTCGGGATCCTGGAGTGATGCCAGCTTGCCGAGGCTCTCGCGCGCGATCGCATAGGGATAACTGAACAGCGGTGAGGTCCCCGACCGGTGCTCATAGCCGTCGGGCAGCATGTTGCTGCCCGCGATCGCATTCGAGGTGCCCGAAGGGCGATTGGTCGGAAATTCTGGTTCGGGATAATTTTCGCGAAAGCTCGCGCCGAGAAGGTTGACGATGTGCATGTCGAGACCGTCGATCCAGACCATCGGACCGTCCGATTCATTGCCATGATCGTGCCAGGTCCAGGATGGCGTGATAATGAAATCGCCCGGCTCCATCATCGTGCGCTCGCCGTCGATCGCGGTGTAAGCGTCCTTCCCCTCGAAGTATCGCAACGGCCGACATCGGGCGCGAAGCGGACTACGGCCCTCGGGGCGCATCCCCATTCTGCCGTTTCATAGCCAGATCCCATTTTACGATAAAGACAGGTGTCACTTTGCGCGCGAGCGCGCGCTTTCTTCAACTGTCCATGGCCATTTCATTCCAATGAATGCCCGTTTGAAACAATCCCCGACCGTCTAACGTGCCCATCAAGATCATATGATGGAGTATGATTTTGACCTGATCGTAATTGGAGCTGGCTCGGGCGGGGTCCGCGCGGCACGTGTCGCGGCAGCCCATGGCGCCAAGGTGGCTGTTGCGGAGGAACATCGCGTCGGCGGCACCTGCGTGATGCGCGGCTGCGTACCCAAGAAGATGTTGGTCTATGGCTCGCACTTCGCCGAAGATGTGCGCGATGCCGCACATTATGGCTGGAATCTATGCGAGGCGAGCTTCGAATGGGAGACGCTGCGCGACAATATCAATGCCGACGTGGATCGGCTTGAGGGACTCTATACCAACACGCTCGACAACAATAATGTGGAGCTATTCCGCGAGCGCGCCACCATCTCCGGACCGAACAAGGTGATGCTCCAGAGCGGCCGCGAGGTGAGTTCCCGATATATTCTCGTTGCGACCGGTGCGTGGCCTATGGTGCCCAAGGTACCGGGGGCCGAGTTAGGCATTACCTCGAACGAGGTCTTCTATCTCGAGAACCTGCCCCGGCGCGTAATGATCGCTGGCGCCGGCTATATTGCCAACGAATTTGCGGGCATCTTCCATGCGCTGGGCTGCCACGTAACGGTGGTCAACCGCTCGGACCAGATCCTGCGCGGTTACGATGAGCAGATTCGCGACCGGTTGCTCCAAATCTCTACCCAGAAGGGGATCGAGTTCATCTTCAACGCCAACTTCGACAGAATCGAGAAGAAGGACGACGAAACGCTCCGCGTTCATTTTGACGAGCCCCCCTGTTGCGACACCGACCTTCTGCTGTTCGCAATCGGCCGCAGCCCGAAAATCGAAGGGCTTGGCCTTGAGGAGGCGGGAGTGAAAATCGACGACAAGGGCGCAATTGTGGTCGACGCGGATTACCGCTCGTCGGTGCCGTCGATCTTCGCGGTTGGCGATGTCACCAATCGGGTTCAATTGACCCCCGTCGCGATCCGCGAGGGCCAGGCCTTCGCAGACGCTATCTTCGGCAACAAGCCGACCCGAGTCGACTATGCGACGATCCCGAGCGCGGTTTTCTCCAGTCCACCAATGGCGGGTGTCGGGTTTACCGAGCGCGAAGCGCGCGAACAGTTCGGCACGGTGAAAATCTACACCTCGGATTTCAGGCCGATGCGCAATGTCCTCGCCGGGCGGCGGGAACGATCACTCTACAAACTGGTCGTCCATGCCGAAACCGACGTCGTCCTGGGCATTCACATGATCAGCCCCGACGCCCCCGAAATCCTGCAAGCGGCCGCGATTGCTGTGAAAGCACGGCTCACCAAGGCACAGTTCGACGAGACTATCGCGCTTCACCCGTCGATGGCCGAGGAGTTGGTGCTCATGCGGTGAACTTGGGGTCGTTGTTTCAGTACGTCGACTTCGAAACTCGCCGGCCCAGCCCGAAACGAAGCGCTCCAACGGGCGCGCCTCACACAGCAGACAAATCAATTTCATCTCGGGCTTGAATCACGATACTTCTTGAGTTACATGATAGGAGACCCGCTGTCGGGGCCTGTCATGAGTGAGGAAACCTTTTATGAAACTCTATGAGATGGAATTTGGCGTCTATCCGCGCCGTGTGAGCATTTACCTCGCCGAGAAAGGGATAACGGATGTCGAACGTTCGCCCTTCGACCTGAGCCAGGGCTGGCCGCCCAAAGACATGCCGAAACTGTCGTCGCTCGGCACCGTGCCGATCCTGCAAGTCGATCAGGACATCATCATCCGATCATCGATTGCGATCCTCGAGTATCTCGAGGAACGCTACCCAACGCCTCCCATGATCGGGAGCACGCTGGCCGAAAAGGCCCGCACGCGGGAATTCGTCGCCCTCGCAGACGAGGCGACCACCATGTTCAGCTTCTGGGTTCGCAAGGCCAGCCAGCTCTTCACTGGCCGGGAGGAGCTCAATCGCGATGCGGCTCGGCTTGGCGCAGAATGGTATTATCGCCGGCTTCGCGAAATCGATATGCTGATGTCCGAGAAGGAAGGCGAGTTCCTCGTTGGAAATTCTCCTACTATCGCAGATTGCATCACCTACTCGACGATTCAGTTTGCCCACGATCTGTACGACGCGCCCTATCCCGATGATGCGCCGCGTCTCATGGATTGGTTCCATCGGTTCGCAGCCCGCCCGAGCGCGACGAGCGTGCCCTTTCCGGCCGATCTTCGGGCCGCGACGCAGGGCTTGCCCGCGCTGACCTGGGAAGACTGAAAGATGGACGTCGCGATCGAAGCGGCGCGCCGCCAAATTGAAAGCGCCGTCCATCATCATGATAAGAGGCCATATGTCCGTGCGTTTCACGACGCGACGACAAACGCATTCAGCTATGTCGTCCATGACCCTATGACCCGGAAGGGCGCTGTGATCGACCCCGTTATGGGGTTCGATCCAGCGTCCGGACGCATTTCATATACCATGGCGGATCGGATGGCTGCCTATGCATTGGCAGTTGGAATCGACATCCAATATCTCATCGAAACCCATGCGCATGCCGACCATCTTTCCGCGGCCGCATATCTGCAAGACAAGCTCGGCGGAAAGCTGGCGATAGGACGCGACATCGTCAGGGTGCAGAGGCATTTCCGTCGATATTTTCGGCAAGACGAACTGGAGCTCCCGTTTGAGTTCGATCATCTTTTCGAGGATGGCGAGCGATTCAGAATGGGCGAGATCGAAGGCACGATCCTCCATCTGCCAGGCCATACCCCGGCCGATATAGCCGCGATCATTGGTGACGCCGCTTTCGTCGGCGATACGATTTTCATGCCGGATGTCGGAACGGCGCGAACCGACTTCCCGGGCGGAGATGCAAGTCAGCTCCACAAATCGGTTCGCCGCCTGTTCTCCCTGCCGGACGAAACCCGGATTTTCCTGTGTCACGATTATCCGCCGCCCGGTCGGGATGAATATGTCTGCCAGACGACGGTCGGCACGCAGCGGGCAGCAAATAGACATGTCCGTGACGGAATTAGTGAGGAGGAGTTTGTGTCAATGCGAACGAACCGCGATCGGACGCTGGCGCTGCCCGCACTTTTCATACCTTCGCTACAGGTCAATCTAAATGGCGGTCGCTTACCCGAACCGGCAGCAAATGGCCTGCGTTACATCCGCATACCGATCGATGCCTTCTGACCATGCACGACCTCTTTCATTTGTTCCTCGGAGCACTTTGCGGTGGCTCCATCGGACTTGTTCTCGGGCTCGTCGGCGGCGGTGGATCGATCCTCGCATTGCCGATGATGATCTACATTATCGGCGTGGGTAATCCGCATATCGCGATCGGAACGTCGGCATTGTCGGTCTCCGCGAACTCAGCGATGGCACTTATCCATCACGCGCGCGCCAAGACTGTGAACTGGTCGTGCGGGCTTATATTCGCAGCAAGCGGAATGGCTGGAGCACTCGTGGGTGCGAAAGCTGGAATGGCCGTCGACGGACAGAAGCTTCTTCTCCTGTTCGCCGTCATCATGATCGTCGTAGGAATATCGATGCTCCGCAACCGGCGACAAGATGGAGTGGTGGATCCGAAGTGCGACCATCGCAACGCTCCTTCCGTTATGGGCATCGGGACGGCTACGGGGGCGATGTCAGGTTTCTTCGGGATTGGCGGTGGTTTTCTGATCGTCCCCGGACTGATGCGCGCCACGCGGATGCGAGCGATCGATGCGGTTGGAACCAGCCTCCTTGCTGTTACCGCGTTCGGAGTAACGACCGCTGCCAGTTACGCCCTTTCGGGCTTGGTGGACTGGTCGTTGGCCGGCGCGTTCATTCTCGGGGGAAGTGCCGGTGCGACTTTCGGGACCAGGCTCTCGCACCGCTTCTCTCGTTCGGGGTCGCTTCTCAATGTCTTCGCGGGCCTGATTTTCACCGTCGCAGCCTACATGATTTTTCGCAGCCTTTGATTCACGCGCATCGATCAGCTTATTGAGGCGCCGCATCGAGCGCTCCTTGTAAAGTCTGCCGTTGAAGGACATCCTAAACGCGTTGTGAGTTGGCTTGCCCGGCAATCCGGGATTGAGCAGGAGCGACATTCATGGGCCCGCAGATCAGGAAAAATCGAACCATATGACCAAGGATCGCCGCGCGAGAACGGACGGCAGATTGTCCCGAATGCTCCATGTGCTGCTGCACATGGCAAGGCAGGATGTGGCGTTTACCTCCGATCAGATCGCCAAAATGCTGAACACCAATCCGGTTCTTGTCCGCCGCACCATGGCGGGGCTGAGAGAAGCCGGCTATGTTCGCTCCGAGAAGGGACATGGCGGCGGCTGGACCCTTGCGAAAGATCTAAGCAATGTCTCGCTTCTCGACGTCTACAAGGCGCTCGGCGGTTCGACTATTTTCGCTATTGGTAACATCAACGACAATCCGGAGTGCGCCGTCGAGCGCGTCGTGAATGGAGCAATGAACGATGCTCTCAACGAGGCTGAGGCGCTCTTAATGGAACGCTTTGAAGCCGTTGCCCTTTCAGACTTGGCACAACAATTTGATGAAATCTGCCGCGCCCGCGGCTGGGATGGCAATCCTCATCCGACTTGAATCGTAAGAGTTGGGAGCCGTCATCCGCGGCCATGGACGGCGCCATTCCCCGAAAACGGGATCTCTATCGACGCATCAGCCTCTGCAAATAATGTAATGTCAGGGATTGCGTAAGCCGCCCCTCAGGCCTATTTGTAACTCGACGAGAGACGAATCTACCGAGGTGTGTTTTGTTTTCAAGAAGAGCGTTCGTCGGAGTTTCGGCCGTCGCTTCCCTCACCCCCACTTGGATGGGGAAAGCTGCTGCAAAAGGAGTCGGGTATATGCAATATGATGCTGCCGTTATCGGTGGAAGTTTCGCGGGCCTGTCCGCCGCGATGCAGCTCGCGCGCGCGCGCCGCAAGGTCCTGATGATTGATGCCGGCCTTCCGCGAAATCGCTTTGCCAAGACATCCCATGGCTTTCTCGGCCAAGACGGCCGAGCGCCGCAGGAAATTGTCGATATCGGTCGCAGCCAGCTTCTTGCCTATCCCACGGCTCAAATCGTTCATACGGAAGCGTCGGCGGTCGCCCAATCCGAGCAGGCCTTCAGTATCGAATTATCGAACGGCCAGAAGATTAGCGCAGCCCGGCTGGTGTTGGCGACCGGGGTCAAGGATGAATTGCCGCAGATAGCTGGCCTGGAGGATCGCTGGGGTGCCACTGTCCTCCATTGTCCATATTGTCACGGCTATGAGGTGGCAGACCGCCGGATCGGCGTGCTCGGCTCAGGGCCCGGATCGATTCACCAGGCTGCGCTCGTCGCGGATTGGGGGCCTGTGACGCTCTTCACAATGGGCGTTGTCCAGCCCTCGCCAGAGGACTTGGCACTGCTTGCGAAGCGAAACGTGCAAATCGAAAATGCGCCTGTCGTGGAGCTTGTGGGAGCCGCGCCCGAGATGGAAGCGGTACGGTTGCAGGATGGTCGCGTCCTGCCGCTCGGAGCATTGTTCCTTATGCCGCGAACGCGCTTTGTCAGCGATCTGGCGCTCCGGCTCGGATGTTCGACGGAGGAGGGGCCAATGGGTCCCTACCTCAAGGTTGACGAGCGAAAACAGACCAGCGTCGCCAATCTGTTCGCTGCCGGCGACGTCGCAGCGCCCATGCCGAATGCTACCCTCGCAGCAGCTGCCGGCGTTCTCGCCGGGGGGGCGGCGCATCAGTCGCTGATCTTCGGATAAGCGCTGCTAAGCTCGAGGATCAGCTCCCGCCTTTGCACCGAGGCTGATCTGGATTGTACGAGAATTGACCTGCGAGTTCGCGTTCGGCGCACGGCATGCCGCCGCGAACTCCGCAGCTTGCGGTTGTCGAAGGCCGCGCGCGCCTAGCGCCTGACGACCCGGCGCGCATCGATATCCGAGTCCCAGGATCCCGGCCGCCCGGCGATCTGCCTGCAACGCTATGTCTGGGCGCCAGATGCGCTCGGCAAGGTCCGCAGTTCTCGCCTGCGCGAAACGTAACGGTGAATGGCGCTCGAACGCCCGCGTCTTGCCAGCAAGCGAGGTCACAGGCATCGGCGAACGCCGTGACCTGAATAGACCATCATTTGGCTACTTTGTTCAATTCTCCGACGGTCGTGTGACGCATCATGCGCCGATGAAATTCTCTGCCCTAACTCTTCTTCGCGGCGCGATGAGCGGCCAGACCTGCTATCCTCGCCAATGGCGCAAAGCGTCGCCTCGCCCAAGCTATGATGTCATCATCATCGGCGGCGGCGGCCATGGTCTGGCGACAGCCTATTATCTTGCTGCAGTTCATGGCGTCACAAATGTCGCGGTCCTGGAGAAGTCGTGGATCGGCGGCGGAAACACGGGCCGAAACACCACCATCATTCGCTCGAATTATCTCTTCGACGAAAGTGCTGCTCTTTATAATCACGCTCTGAAGCTCTGGGCGAACCTGAGCCAGGACATCAACTACAACGTGATGTTCAGCCCGCGCGGTATCCTCATGCTGGCCCATACGGTTCATGACGTCCAGTCAAGCAAGCGACACGTTCACGCGAATTCGGTCAACGGTGTCGACAATGTTTGGCTCACTCGCGAAGAGGTGGCGGAGTTTTGCCCGGCCCTCAACATGTCGACGAGTGCTCGCTACCCAATCATGGGCGGCGCGCTCCAGCGCAGTGGCGGCACGGCCCGGCATGATGCCGTCGCGTGGGGCTATGCCCGCGCCGCCGACGCCCGAGGCGTGGATATCATCGAAAATTGCGCAGTTACCGGCATCGTTCGAAACAAAGCCGGAGCGGTCACGGGGGTCGAAACCACCCGCGGATTCATTGGCGCCAACAAGGTCGGGATCGTCACGGCCGGACGCAGTTCCAACGTCGCAGCTATGGCCGGCTTGCGCCTGCCGATCGAAAGCTATCCGCTGCAGGCGTTGGTATCCGAGCCGGTAAAGCCGGTGCTGGATTGCGTGGTCATGTCCAACTCGGTGCATGGCTATATCAGCCAGTCCGATAAGGGCGAACTGGTCATAGGCGCCGGCTCTGACGCCTATGTCAGCTACAGCCAGATGGGAAGCGCGCACGTCGCCACGCAGGCGATCGAGGCCGTATGCGAGCTATTTCCACAATTTGCCCGGATGCGGATGATGCGCAATTGGGGCGGGATCGTGGACCTGACTCCGGACCGGTCCCCGATCATCGGCAAAACATCCGTGCCCGGTTTGTTTCTCAACTGCGGATGGGGAACGGGCGGCTTCAAGGCTACGCCAGGTTCGGGACATGTTTTCGCGCACACGCTCGCCACCGGTGAACCCCATCCGATCGCGGCGCCCTTTTCATTAGAGCGCTTCACCTCCGGCAACCTCATCAACGAGGCGGCAGCTGCCGCCGTGGCCCACTGAGGTCTTTTATGCTTCTGATTCAATGCCCCTTTTGCGGACCTCGTCCCGAAATCGAATTTCGCTACGGTAGCGAAGCCCATATCAGCCGGCCGGACGATCCGAGCGCGCTCGATGACAATGAATGGCGCGCGTTTCTCTACGAGAAAAGCAATCCTGCCGGCGAACATGCCGAGCGGTGGCAGCATGCCCACGGTTGCAGGCGCTACTTCAACGCCATCCGCAACACCGTAACCGACGAATTCCTGACGAGCTATCCTGCCGGATCGCCTCGCCCAACCAAAGGGGAAGGCGAATGACCGCTTTCAGCAGATTGCCGACCGGCGGGCGGATCAATCGCCGCACGGTGCTTCGTTTCAGCTTCGACGGCCGTTCGATGACCGGATACGCCGGCGACACTCTCGCCAGCGCCTTGCTGGCAAACGGTGTCAGCCTGGTGGGTCGCTCGTTCAAATATCATCGACCGCGCGGTGTCGTCGGTGCGGGCGTCGAAGAGCCGAACGCACTGGTCGAGATCGACCGCGGCGAGGGCCGCCGCGAGCCTAATGTGCAGGCCACAACCGTCGAACTATATGACGGTCTCGTCGCGCGCAGCCAGAACCGGTGGCCGTCGCTGCGATTCGACATCGGGGCGGTTAACGGACTAGGTTCCAAGCTGATCCCGGCCGGCTTTTACTACAAGACCTTCATGTGGCCCGCCTGGGCGTGGAAGAAGCTCTACGAGCCGAACGTCCGGCGGGCAGCGGGTCTTGGCCGGCCGCCGGTCAGCGCAGACCCCGATCGCTATGACGTGCAATTCAGCCACTGTGAGTTGCTGATCATCGGCGGGGGCCCGGCTGGTCTCGCCGCGGCGCTGGCGGCGAGCGACCAAGACAAACGTATCATATTGTGTGACGAAGGCAGCGAACTTGGCGGGTCGCTGCTGCGCGATCCCTCCGCAAGGATCGATGGGCTCGCTGCGGGAAAATGGATCGACAAGGTCCGGAGCATCCTTGCCAGCCGCCCCAATGTCAAAATACTCACCCGCGCGACTGGCTTCCGTTACGGAACGTATAACATGGTCGACATCGCGGAACGGGTTAGCGACCATCGGCCGCCAGTCGCCGGACCAGAGCTCCGTCAGCGCTGGCACCGCGTCCGCGCCGAGCAGGTCATCCTCGCGACCGGCGCGCATGAGCGCCCGGTGCTTTTCGGCCGGAACGACCTGCCGGGGATCATGCTCGCATCGGCGGCGCAGACCTACGTGGCTCGCTATGGCGTCCGATTGGGCCGTAGGGCCGTCGTCCTCACGCGGGATGATTCTGGTTATTCTGCGGCGGTCACCCTGGCCAGAAGCGGCCTCAAGGTCTGCATCTGCGACCTGCGTTCTGCCGCGCCGAGCGACCTCAAGCGCGAAGCCGTTGCGATCGGCATCAACGTTCTCGAAGCTACGCGCCCCGTCAGGGCAAAGGGGAAATCGCGCGTCCGCTCGATCGAAGTCCAGCTCCCGGACGGGACAACCCATTGGCTCGCATGCGACGTCGTGGCGATGGCGGGTGGTTGGACGCCCGCGATCCATCTGTTCTCGCAAGCCCGCGGCAAAACCCGGTTCGAGGAAACCATCGAGGCCTATTTGCCGGCAAATTCGCTTCACGGTATTGCGTGCGTCGGCGCCTGCCGGGGGGATTTCGGCCTGGGCGCAGCGCTGGAGCAGGGCTTCGCCGCTGGCCGCACCGGAGCCGATCAGGCATCGACGCAGCCTCCTCCACGGTGTGACCACCGGGACAGGGCTCATGACATGCGGAATGTCCCGATCGCACTGGGCGGGACGACGTCGATGGCGTTTGTCGATTATCAAAATGATGTGACGACGAAGGACCTGCGCCTTGCGGTTCGGGAGGGATTCCTCTCGGTCGAGCATTTCAAGCGCTTCACCACGACCGGGATGGCTACCGATCAGGGCCGGACGTCAAACCTGAACGCCATGGCAGTCGCAGGCGACGCGATGGGCGTCACGATGGGGGAAGTGGGAATTACCACCTTTCGCCCTCCCTACACCCCGATCCCGTTCGGGACATTGGCCGGGTATAATCGCGGCGACACCTTCGTACCTTCGCGGCGAACCCCTTCGCATGATTGGGCCGTAGCTCATGGTGCCGTGTTCGAGGATGTCGGGCTGTGGAAGCGCGCGCGTTACTTTCCGCGGAATGGCGAAGATATGGAAAGCGCCGTCCGGCGCGAATGCCGGGCTACGCGCGCCACGGCCGGCATTCTGGATGCTTCAACGCTCGGCAAGATCGAGGTCGTCGGCCCGGATGCCGCCGAATTCATGAACCGGATGTATGTCAACGCGTGGTCCAAACTGAAAGTCGGATCATGTCGCTACGGCGTGCTGCTGCGTGAAGATGGCTATGTGTTCGATGATGGCGTCGTAGGCCGCATCGCAGATGATCGTTTTCACGTTACCACCACCTCGGGCGGCGCAGCTAATGTCTTCAACCTGATGGAGGACTATCTCCAGACCGAGTGGCCCTATCTCGATGTATGGCTGACGTCGACGACCGAGCAATGGGCGGTTATCGCGGTGCAAGGCCCAAAAGCCAGAGACATTCTCGAACCGCTGGTAGAAGGCATCGACCTCTCTCACAAGGTCTTTCCGCACATGTCTGTCCGCGAGGGCATGATCCTGGGCGTTCCTACGCGCCTGTTCCGCGTGAGCTTCACGGGCGAACTCGGCTTCGAGGTCAATGTCCCCTCCTCGCGCGGTGCAGATATCTGGAATGCTCTCATCGCCGAAGGCGAACGGCATGGCGCCGTACCCTATGGAACTGAGGCCATTCACGTTCTTCGCGCCGAGAAGGGTTTCATCATCGTGGGCCAGGAAACGGACGGCACGGTGACGCCGGACGACGTCGGGCTCTCTTGGGCGATAGGGAAAGCCAAACCCGATTTCGTTGGCAAGCGATCGCTGGTTCGCCCTGATCTCGTACGAACGGGGCGCAAGCAATTGGTCGGTCTACGGCCGATCGGCCATGACCGGGTCCCGGACGAGGGGGCTCAACTCATCTCAACCGGCCCAGCATCTCGCCCATCGTCGCAGGGCCATGTCACCTCAGCTTATTGGAGCGACGCCGCTGGCGGACCGATCGCCTTGGCTTTGCTCGCCGATGGCCGCGCGCGTCATGGCGAAACCATTGAGGTTACGACGCTGGGCGGCCCCCCAACCCCTTGGCGCATTGGGGAGCCGGTATTTTTCGATCCCGCAGGAGAGCGCGTCAATGCTTGATCCAGACATCGAACGGCGGATCGCGAGCCTGAAGACGACGCGCGTGGAGATCGGCACCGCCCCTCCTCGGCACGCCTGGTCGCTGCGCGCGCGCGCCGCCCAACTCGACGAGGCGGCGCAAGCCTGGCGCGCGCCGCTTCCGGTTGACCCTCTTTCGGTCCGACAGGAGGATGGTCGCTGGGCGGCTCATTTGGGTCCCGACGAGTGGCTGCTGCGCGCCGAGGACGGATCTGCCGCAAGCGCGCTATTCCAGCTGGGAAGCGCGGGACCGATTTCGATCGTTGATATCTCTGATCGCGAAGTGGAATGGTACGTGCGGGGCGATGCCGCCCGGACCGTGTTGGCAGCCGGCTGTCCGCTCGATCTCGACGAGAAGGCGTTTCCCTCTGTTCGCGCCACGCGCACGGTCTTCGGGCAAACCGAAATTGTGCTCTGGCGCGGCCGCCAGGCCGATGAATGGTGCCTTCGCGCCTTACGTTCTTATTCCGACCATCTGACGCGCCATTGGGCGGCCGTCATCGCGAACCTTTGAAGCGGACCATAGCAATGAACTACAGCAATAATCCCGCGGCGCATCCCGCGACCGCCGATACGCGCCGCACTCCAACGCTCTTCTGCGTCACGGTGTCGTGCCCCAACAAGCCGGGTATCATGGCGGGGATCACGACCGAGCTCTTCCGTCATGGCGCGGACGTGCAGGAAGCCCACCATTTTTGCGATGCCGATACGGGCATGTTCTTCGTGCGTATCACCTTCACCTTGCAGGACGAGACCGCGTTCGAGGCGCTTCGCGGGAGCTTCGCGATCCACGCAACCGAGCGCGGCATGGACTGGGCCATGCGAATGGCGGAGGAGAGGCGCAAGGTGCTGCTGCTGGTCTCAAAGTTCGACCATTGCCTGGTCGATCTGTTGTACCGCTGGCGCATCGGTGAGCTGAAAATGGATCCGGTCGGCATCGTTTCGAACCATCCGCGCGAAATTCACCGCAACCTGGACTTTGGCGATATTCCGTTTCACCATCTGCCCGTCACGAAGGACTCGAAGGCCGAGCAGGAAGCCCGCATCAAGGCACTGGTGGACGAGACCGGCGCCGAGCTCATCGTGCTGGCCCGCTACATGCAGATCCTCTCGGACGATCTTGCCGCTTTCCTCAGCGGGCGCTGCATCAATATCCACCATAGCTTCCTCCCTGGTTTCAAGGGTGCCAAGCCCTATCACCAGGCGCACGAACGAGGCGTCAAACTGATCGGCGCCACGGCGCATTATGTGACCGCAGATCTCGACGAAGGCCCGATCATCGAGCAGGACGTCGAGCGCATCAGCCATCAGGATAGCGCCGAGGACCTGGTACGCAAAGGTCGCGACATCGAACGAAGGGTACTGGCCCGCGCGGTCGCATTCCATCTCGCAGGCCGATCTTTTGCCAACGGCGCCAAAACCGTCGTGTTTCGAGACTAAGCCATGACGGCAGCACTTATCGACGGGGCCGCCGAGGCGCGGCGGCTGAGGCAGGAGATCGCTCGCCAGGTCGCCGCTTTCCCCCAACACGACAGACCGGGCCTCGCGGTGGTTCTCGTCGGAGACGATCCCGCGAGCGGGGTCTACGTCCGATCGAAAGCTCGGATGACGGCCGAAGTCGGCATGAACTCGATCGAGCACAGATTGCCGGCGAGCACCGAAGAAGCGGAACTGCTGAATCTGATCGACCAGCTCAACCGCGACGAAGCCGTCGACGGCATACTCGTTCAATTGCCGTTGCCGCCATCGATCGACCCGCTGAAGGTTATCCAGGCAATCGACCCTTCCAAGGATGTGGACGGCTTTCATCCGCAGAATGCCGGCGCTTTGGCGACCGGCATGAGCGGGCTCGTCCCCTGCACGCCGCGCGGTGCGCTGCATCTGCTCAAAACGGCGCGGGAAGATCTCTCCGGCCTCTCGGCCGTGATCGTCGGCCGATCCAATATTGTCGGAAAGCCAATGGCGCACCTTCTGTTGGCGGAGAACTGCACGGTCACCTTGGCCCATTCGCGCAGTATCAACCTCCCCGACATCGTCCGGCAGGCCGATATTGTCGTAGCGGCAGTCGGTCGCCCCGAATTCATCCGCGGCAGCTGGCTCAAGCCGGGAGCCATCGTGATCGATGTCGGGATCAACCGCATATCGGAAGCAGGCGCGAAAGACCGGATCGTGGGAGACGTCGCTTTCGCCGAAGCCTCGCATGTCGTCTCGGCCCTCACGCCGGTTCCGGGCGGTGTCGGGCCCATGACGATTGCCTATCTGCTTCAGAATACGCTGGATGCAGCGCGCCGACGGCGCGGCGCTATCGGTAGCGCTCAGGACGAAGCCGCTTCGTCGTTATGATGATCAGCACATTCGAGCTGTTCAAACAGGGCGTCGGCCCCTCGAGCAGTCATACCATGGGGCCAATGATCGCCGCAGCCGGGTTCGTCGACGACTTGGCAGCACGCGGTCTTCTGCGACGCGTTTCTAGCATTACGGTAACCCTTTACGGATCGCTGGCGCTCACCGGCCGGGGGCATGCGACGGACCGGGCGGTTCAGCTCGGCCTGATGGGCCTCACGCCCGACCGGCTCGACCCCGATGCTGCCGAAAGCCTTTTGCAGGAGGTCGCAGCGCAACGCATGCTTCGGCTGCAGGGCGCGCGCGACATTCTATTCGATCGTGACCAGCACATCGTCTGGGCGAAGCGCGAGCGCCTGCCGCGTCACGCAAATGCACTCAAGATCGAAGCCCGTGATGACGGAGAGGCTTTGCTCGCCGCCGAAACCTATTATTCAATCGGAGGCGGCTTTGTCATTGCGGAAAGCGATGGCGACAAGCCCCTCGCCGCCGACAACAGGCGCGAGCCCCCATTTCCTTTCGGCTCCGCAGAAGAACTGCTTCGACAAGCGAGCGAACATGGCCTGACCATCGCCGAGCTGATGCTAGCCAATGAATTGGCATGGCGCGGGGAGAGCGAAATAGTGTCGAGCCTCGACGCAATCGCTTCGGCCATGAATGATTGCATCGATCGCGGTTTGCGTCAGACAGGACAATTGCCAGGTCACCTTGGCGTCGCGCGGCGCGCGCGTCCGATGTTCGAGAAGCTGGAGTTGAAAGACGCCGACGCCAAAGATCCACTCGCCGCTATGGACCGGATCAACCTGTGGGCGATGGCGGTCAACGAAGAAAATGCCGCGGGCGGCCGCGTCGTTACCGCCCCGACCAATGGTGCCGCCGGCGTGATTCCCGCGGTCTTGCGCTACTATGACCATTATCATCGCGGCACTTCGGAAGGGCGCCGTACCTTTCTATTAACCGCAGCCGCGATTGGCGCCCTTTATAAGCGTAATGCCTCGATTTCAGGCGCAGAAGTCGGCTGTCAGGGCGAGGTGGGCGTCGCCTGCTCGATGGCAGCCGGAGCCCTTTGCGCGGTGCTGGGCGGCACGAACCGTCAGATCGAAAATGCCGCGGAGATCGGCATGGAACATAATCTCGGCCTGACTTGCGATCCGATCGGTGGGCTGGTCCAGATTCCATGCATCGAGCGCAATGCGATGGGCGCGGTGAAAGCGGTGGATGCAGCAAAGATCGCATTGCTGGGCGACGGCATTCACCACGTCTCGCTCGATAGAGTGATCGACACCATGAAGCGCACGGGCGCCGACATGAATGATATCTACAAAGAAACCTCGCTAGGAGGATTGGCGGTCAATCAGGTGGAGTGCTAGGTATCGTTTGACCGCGCAATGGCGCCTTATCGATTGCTGCTGATTCTGGCACATATTGGTCATGGAAGAATCTATTTCGCCACCGATGTCCCCCGGCGTCCCCGAACTGCGTGTGGGGATCGTTCCCCTTAAAAATTTCACCATGCTCGCCTTCGCCGGCTTTATCGATACGCTGCGCCTCGCCGCTGACGAAGGGGATCGATCGCGCCAGTTGAGATGTCAGTGGACGATCATGAGCGAAGGCCGTCAGTCTGTTCGCGCCAGCAACGGCACCGTCATCCAGCCAACCAGCGATCTGACGAACGTGCCTCGATTTGACTATATCGTCGTGGTGGGCGGTACGCTGCATGAAGCCGATCCCGACAGTCCCGTTCTGTCCGCCTATCTGAGAGACGTTGCGGAGACGACGCCATTGGTGGGGCTGTGCAATGGCGTGCTGACCCTTGCCCGCGCAGGATTGATGAAGGGACGCCGTGCGTGCGTGAGCTGGTTTCATCACCTGGATTATGTTGCCGAGTTCCCGGAACTTGCCCTGGTATCTGACCGCATGTTTCTGGTGGACGGCAATCGGATTACCTGCCCGGGTGGCGTCAGCTCGATTCACTTGGCGAGTTGGCTGGTGGAGAAGCATTTGGGGGCTGGGGCAGCCGCGAAAGGGTTGCGCATCATGCTCGAAGATTCCGCGGCAGACGGCGCAGCAACACAGCCGCTACCCGCGCTCGACATCTTCACCAAAACGCGCGACCAACGTGTACGCAAGGCTGTACTCGCGATGGAGCGTCTGCTCGACCGCAGTCTCGAACTGGCAGATCTTGCGCGGTTGGCGGGCTCGACGCCTCGCCATCTCTCACGCCTCTTCGTGACGGAGCTTGGATTGACGCCGAAGGCAGCGCTCGAACGGATGCGGATCGCGAAAGCGCGCCGGCTCATCACGGATACGGGGTGGTCGATCGCCCAAATCGCCGTAGAGTGCGGCTTTGCCGACGCATCGCATTTGACCCGCCGGCTACGCGCGAGTGATGGCATCACGCCCGGACGGCTGAGGGATCAAAGCGGGACGAATGCCGGGCATGCAAACTGACCCGACATAAAGTGATCAGCCCGCGATCGGACCCGGCACTCCGCTGCCGCGCATCGATACACCGCCATCCAGCGTGAGGATGGTTCCGCTGGCAAGATTGGCGCGCGCCGCGGATACCAGGAACAGATAGGCCTCGGCGAATTCATTGAGCTCACCAAAACGCCCCAATGGCATGTTTGCCTCCTGAGGCCCCCTCGCAACTGCGTCCTTCTGAGCCATGCTTTCGAGCCCTCGAAGCTGGGTAGGAACATAACCGGGCGCCACGGCATTGACACGCACGTCCGGCGCGAGTTCCAGCGCCAGCTGCCGTGTCAGGCCCGTTATGGCATGCTTGGCGGCAACATACAGCGCGCCGCCGAAGCCGGGAATCGCGCCCGAGATCGAACTTGTGAAAATGATCGATCCATTCGAGGCCTTCAGTGCCGGCGCGGCCGCGCGCGCGCCAAGCATATAACCTTTGACGTTGATGCCGAAGAGTTCGTCGAATGCCTGCGCCAATTCTGCTTCGTCGTAGGTCTCAAACCGCCGCTTGTGGTCATAGACTCCGGCATTGCCGATAAATACGTCGAGGCGCCCGAACCGCTCGAGCGCAATCGCAACCGCGCGCTGATTATCCTCGATGGATCTGACGTCACCCAGCACCGGAACGAAATGCTCGCCATGCTCGCCCGACGGCGAAGAAGCTCCGCTACGATTGAGTGCGACCACGCCATATCCGTCAGCGAGAAACCGGGCAGCGACGGCCGCGCCGATACCGCTGCTCGCGCCGGTGATGACGATTGCCTTAGAGGGATGGGTCACGCTGCTCTCCGCTCCACTTTCCAAAGCGCCTGCTTCATATGACGATTGGCTGAGCCAGACCGCCAAGCAGACGCGCTATACTGTGCGCTGTAAGCGCCGACGTTTTGGGATTCACAAGCGAAGGCTTGCCGTTGATGCTCACCTGAAAAGAGCCGTCAGCTCCTTCGAAGGACAGCTCATGGATATTGCTCGTTACGCTAGGGTCGGCCACGAGCCTCACTTCGGTTTTGTCGAAACCGAGCCCTGCAAGCGCGACTGTAGCAGCGACGTTCGAGTTCTTGGGATAGAGCAGAGCAGCTTCGCGTGCATTGCCCTCGTAAATGGTCGTGGGCTCGTCGATATTCTCAAGATCAACCATGGCGTCAGCCTGGGTGCCTTGCCATGCCCGCGGGGGCTTGCGTCCGGTATAGCATACGCGATCGAGACCGCCGATTTTGGCCGCGGCCAGCGCCTCGATCCCCGCCATCGCCCCGGCTGCCAGGATGAGGCGCGCATTGCCGTTGCTCGCCGCTTCCCGGAGACGGACAAGCAAGTCCGGGTCCGCGAGTGCTCCGATCGACACGATCATCATGGGGATGCCCGCAAGAAGCACGGTTTCCCCATAAGCAATGACCGCATCATGACCCGCACATTCAACGATGATGTCCGGGCGTGTTGCGAGTAATTCCGCGATACCGCTGACAACCGGACTCGGGGCATTACAGACGGGCGAGCGCGCCAATATTGCCGCGATTGTCGCGTCGAGATCGACCGAATGTTCGAGAGCGTCCACTACCGAGCGTCCGATGCCGCCGTAGCCGATCATGCCAATGCGAAGCGCCTTGCCGCTCATTGGTCGAACTCCAGAACCAGCAGAGGCGTCTTCGATCGCGAAACGCAGGTTTGGATAAGGCCATTCGAGGCGCGATCGGCATCGCTCAGATAATAATCGCGATGGTCCGGCACCCCCGCCAAAACTCTGGCCTGGCACATACCGCAGTCGCCACGTTCGCAGTCGTACATGACGTCCTCTCCGGCCGCGAGCAGGGCTGTCAGGATGGTCTGATCGGCAGCGACATGTACGCGCTTGCCCGAAGGCGACAATTCCACGTCAAATGGCTGGTCGCCCTCCTGCGATTGCGGTTCGGCGAAGATTTCGAAATTGAGGCGTCCAGCCGGCCATTCCTGCTGCCGCGCATATTCGATCGCGGCATCCAGCATGGGCTTCGGCCCGCAGGTGTACACAGGCCGGTCCGTCGCAAGCCCGTCCAGGATCGCGGCCATATTGAGAATGCCGGATTGGTCGTCGGCATGGATCGTGAGGTTTCCATCGCACAGAGCTTCGAGTTCGGACAGGAAGGCAAGCTGGTCACGGGACCGGCCAGCATAGACCATGTCGAACCCTGCCCCGCTCGCCCGCAGCGTGGCCGCCATCGACAGTAGCGGCGTGACGCCAATTCCCCCGGCGAGAAGCAAAGGTCTCTGCTTGGCCACTTCCAGCGGGAAACGGTTCTCGGGCTTGGAAATCCAGACATGATCGCCAGGATTCAGATCGTGAATGTATCGCGACCCGCCGTTGCTGCTCTCTTCCAGGCGTACACCCAAGCGGTAGGACTGCGGGCGGTCGATCGCAACGCTGTCCGGATCCGCATTGATCAGTGAATAGGATCGCGTTTCGCCGTTGGGCAGCCTCACGCGCACATGCGAGCCGGCCGTCCACGGAGGCAGGATTGCAGAGACGGAACGCAGTTCCACCGACCGGATTTGCGGCGACTCCGCTTTGACGACGGCAACGACCGTTTCGATATATTCGCGGTCGTCTGTCATGTCTTTTCAACTCGATTTTGCGTCATGCTGGGCCGTCCAAAAGAAAAGCGTCCAAAAGAAAAGTGCGCAGCGCATCGGCGAACCGGTCCGGCTGTTCGATGTGCGGTGCATGGCCTGCCTCCGCGATCAGTTCATATCGTGCGCCCGGAAGAGCGGCCGCCAGCGTGTCGGAAGGGCCTCGGCCGGTGACCGTGTCCTGCTCACCACACAGGATGAGCGCTGGCGCGGACAGGCCATTGAGCCAGGGCCGGGCGTCGGTCGATGCAATGATTTCCGCCACGGTGATATAGCCGGTGGGCCTGACGCGTCGCATCGCACGCGCTATCTCCTCGAGGGCCTCCGGAGGCGCCCCGGGAGCCGCAATTTCAGCCGCGCGCTCCAGGCTGTTCTCGCTCAGATGGGGAGCCATCTCACGCCGCATATTCATCCAGCGTTCGCGCTCTCCCGCCGCGCCGATGGAACGACCCAATGTCGCATCAGCCAGGATCAGCGACCGGACCAGATGCGGATGCCGCCTTGCGAGGGCAAGGGCACACAAGCCACCGAACGAAACGCCGACGACATGCGTCGCGGCTCCATCGAGCAAGACTGCGATCGCATCGAGGATCGGGTCCAGCCCGGGGCCGTCGGGATCCGGTGAGTCACCGTATCCGGGCAAATCTATGGCAATGCAGCGGAAATCCTTATCGAGGCGGCGTGTTGTTTCGTCCCATGAAACACGGCTTCCGCCGATTCCGTGGAGAAACAGGACCGAGGGTCCTTGACCGCTGCGGGTTGTGGCCAGTGTCATCGGGACAGTCACAGCAGCCCCCTCATTTCACCGCCGTCCAAGACATAGCCCGAGCCGGTGACAAACGCGGTCGAGATTCCGCAAAGGGTCGCGACGAGGGCACCGAAATCTTCCGGATTTCCGCCATTCTGTTCAGATCTGCCAAGCTCCGCCATCCGCGCGGTTCGATGCGGACCGGCAAAGACGGCATTGATGGTGATACCGTCCTGATTGAGCTCCGGCGCAGCGCTCTTGGCCCACGCCCACAACGCACTTCGGGCGGTGGCCGACAATGTTAAGAACGACTTGGGAGCCTTGACGCTGGTAGAGGAGATGATGATGATCCGGCCCCAGCGGTTCTCACGCAGCGGACCCAATCCAGCGCGAATGAGACGGACTGCAGGGTAGAACGCAGTCGCGAACGCTTGCTGAAAATCGTCATCGCTCACGGTGAGGGACTCCGCGCGCGGAGGACCGGGTGTGTTGACAATGAGGATATCCAGCCTGCCAAATTTCTCGAGCGCCATTTTCACAGCCCGCTCGGGAGTTTCCGGATCGAGAAGATCGGCAGATACGCCGACCACTTGGCCCGGATAGCTTTCCTCCAACCGGCTAAGCTCCTCGGCACTGCGCGACAGCGCGACGACTTTCGCGCCTTCGCCTATCAATGCTTCAGCTGTGGCGCGTCCCAACCCTCTCGACGCTCCTGCGACGACGGCGACGCGATCCCGTAAACCTAAATCCACTGCACATATCCTTGAATTAGCATCTAGTATTCTAGATACCATGTTAGTATGGGTCGCTCACAAGCTGAGGAGAACGCTCTAAATGAAGTCCATGCCACCGCTCTTCCGCGCACAGAGTCTGGCCCAGCAGGCCTATCACACGATCCGACGAGCGATCCGCGATGGACAGATACCGCAAGGGGAGTTTTTCTCTGAGACGACCTTCGCCGAAATGCTCGGCGTTTCGCGGACGCCCGTCAGAGAAGCCATGCTCGACCTGTTCCGCGAAGGCGTGGTTGAAATCATTGCCAAGCGGGGTTTTCGCCTCGCCGTTCTCGACGACAACGCGATCATTGAAGTCAGGATGTTGAGGGTCGCCTTGGAGAGCCTCGTTATCCGCCGCCTCTGCGAAGTTGCGACCAAGGAAGATATTGTCGAACTGCGTAAGGTCCTTGCCGGCGAGGCCACCGAAGACGACGATATCTTCAGCGTCGACGAGGCATTCCACATGCGAATGGCCGAGATCGCCGGGCTGCATCAGGTCAAGCGCATCCTGCTTGGCGTCCGGGGCAAAATGTATCTGATCGCCAGCGGCGCGCATGTGGCTCAGCCGCGTACCGATCAGGTTGTCGACGAACATTCTGAACTCCTCGACCTGATTTCCCGAAAGGACTGCCAAGCAGCCGTTGATGCCGTCACCGCGCATGTGGAGCGTTCGATCGACGCTTTCCTCGCCGCGCGCGATAATTCTCCCGCTACTCGTTGACGTCCGTGGCTGTGCGCGTTGCAGGATCGACCTTCACACGGCGCCGCGCGCCGCCCGTGTGGCCCGCCTCATATTCCCTGATGGCTTCGCCCTCGGGAAACGCCGTAAAGAAGGTTTCATGGATGGGGGCACCCAACGCACCATAGAGGTGAACCGGCGTTTCACCCGCACAGCCGAAGCTGTGGTTGGTGTGCGGCGGGATGATGACGCACGCCGGTGCCTCAACAACCTTCTTTTCGCCGTCTACCTCGAGCTGAAGCGCGCCTTCCACAATTACCAGATGCTCTTCATAAGTGTGGAAGTGCTCGGACACACCCGAACCGGGCTTAAAGATTTGTTCGCCGACCCGAACCTGCGAAGCCCCGTCAACCTCGCCAGACCAGCTGCGCGAAAGCACGCCCGGCCTCCATTCCTCCCAGGGACGATCCTTTAGCGAGATGATGTAATGCGCCATTAGTAACTCCTGATCACGTAAATCTGTTGAAACACGAATAGAGAATTCGTCTCACTCTTTTGAAATATTTTTATAATATTGCTCATTGCTCATCCCGGTAGCTCTGGCGAAATAGAGCAAAGCCATTGGATGGGCGCCAAATCTGTAGAGAAAGCCTACATCCCCCTCGCGGATCGCTTTCTGCATCTCATCGGGGAATCTTGCGTCGGCAATCACCGTATCGGGATCGGAGGCGAAGCGAGATGCCAGGCCGCCGCGTGTGATTTCGACAAGAAACTGGTTAAGCCGGTCCAGCATCAGAGGTCCTCCCAAAGAAGCTGGTGAACGCCCATGTTCCATCCCTCAGCGAATGGAATATTGGTGATGGTAACCGGCTTCCGCGGTTGACTTGCCGCGGCGACAACTATCCAGTTGCGTATTTCATGGGTTCCATTCCCGGCCGCGTCGAGTTCGGCGTCCGCGATCTCGCATACAGCATCCACATCGCCGGCGAGCAACGACTCCAGTATCCATCTGTCGAGATCTCGATCGACATCGAACACGCCGGGCGTGCCAACGCTATGCGAGAGGCCACCGGTCGCCAGCAAGCCTATCCGGCGGATTCCGCCCAACTCATCGATCAGTTTGCCCAGCGTCCTGCCGAATTCCGCGCATCGCCCCAGCGAGGGAAGCGGAGCAAAGATGCTGTTAACGACGATCGGGATGACTGAAACCGCCTCGGCAAGCTTCATCAGGTGCAACGGCACGATGGTCCCGTGATCGAGCACCAACTCAGTCGAGTGAGCGGGCTCGAAACCGGCATCATAAAAGCCCCGGGTAAGCGCTTTCGCGAACGCGGCATCTCCTTTGATATCTTCCACCGGCAAGTTGAAATGTCGCTCGGGGAAGACAGGGTGCCGATCTCCACAGCCGATCATGAACGGCGGCGCCATTTTGGGCGAGAGATTGACGATGTGCTCACTCGTTACGACAACCAGAGTGTCGATTTCGGCGGCACGATAGGCTTCGCTCAATCGCGCGAAGCCATCCATTGTCGCGGCAAGATCGGGCTTCTGTGCGCGGTCTGGCCAGCCGGTAAGATACGGCGCGTGAACGGTTGCGGCTGCAATCATGTCTTCAACCTCAAAAGAATACGCTCAACCCTTGATGGGTGAAGACTTGACGATCCATCGTCACGGTTCGGCTGCGAAGTTTCAGGCCGGCTTCGGAGCCGTTGAGCACGTCGAGGCGATCGCCCGTAAATTGCTGGTCCAGGTTCCAGCGGCTTTGGAACAACAGCAAATTGCTCCTCGCGAGCCAGCTGTTTTCGTCGATTTTCTGAACGTCGAGCAGCTGCACAAAGTAACGCAGGCGGGAAGGAGGATTCTCGACCCAGCTTTGCTTGCTTTCGAGTTTCGCCACCCTGGCCTCGAGCAACTCGGCGTCTTCATCATAATAGCCGATGGCGCCGTCCGCCACGATCAGGCCTTCGTGTGTGCTCGTCGTTACGGGGACGCGATATTCGATGCGGTCGTCCATGAGCTGGAGCCACTCGCGGTAACGCCGCTCCTGCAGCAACAGGATCTCGCGGCGGTAGAAGCCCTCGATCCCTCGCCACACGGTCTCGTCGACAACGGAGCCCGAGCCATCGGGCAGATTGTCCTGCCCGGTCATTGTCCCGGCTCCTGCATGACAGCAGCCCATTGGCGATAATAGGCGCGCTGATTGGCTTCGGTCATCAATATGTCGCTGGTCGAGCCGACGAAGGGAGCACCGTACCGATCGACGGCCTTGCCTTCCCTTCCCAATCCCATCTCGTAATTGAGCCAGCCATCGCGGCCGATCGGACCGATCATTCCTTCCTGGATGCTCTGCCAAACGTCGCCATCGTCCTGCTCGAATATGCCCGAGGGACCGAATGCGAGCGCGTAGCGCCGCCCGATTTCTGCCTTCAGCTTTTCGGGCATCGCCTTGTCGACGACGAGGTAGGAATGGATTTCGATCTTGCCGACGCCCCTCGGATGCCAAACCCGAAACGTGCGGAAGCGTGCCGTATCCATGAAGGACAGGTTCGGGAAAATAGTCCCGACACCGACCGGCATGAACGCGCCAGCCTGCTCGCCGTATCGCTCGACCAGTTGCCGCCGCATGTCATCGATCACGCCCTGATATTCCGTCTGAACGGCGTGGCCTTGTTGGGCGCCGCCCCTTTCGGACCCGATGGAATGTCCGTTGCCGGTATGGATGCAGTAGCCTTCGTTCGTCAGTGGGCTGCGATATCCCATATCGACACCGGCACCATGGGTGGTCGGCACGTGGTAATGATCTCCCGCGAAGTTCTCCGAGGGAATTTTCCAATTGACGTCGATCGTCCACCGATGAACCCCGCCGATGACTTCGACACCGCCATCCATCCGCCCGAGCATAAGGTCGAGGTAGAAGACCATGTCGCCGAGATAGTCGCGCAGCGACACCGCCTCGGCGTCCCAAGTTGCGAAGATGAAACCATGGATTTCATCGAGTTGCGCGACCTCACGCAAACCCAGGCGATCCCGGTCAAGCTGGTCACCGTAGACCTGGCCAAGCCGCGGGACGCTCGCCAACGCTCCATCGGTACCGAATGTCCAGCCATGATACGGGCATTTGAACATGCGAGCCGAACCGCTTTCGGCACGGCACACCTTTGCCCCTCGATGGGTACAACTGTTCAGAAACGCGCGAACCTTCCCGGCTTTATCGCGCGTAACGATCACGGCGTCTTCACCCATGGTCGTGGTGAAAAAGTCACCATTGGCCTTGAGCTGGCTTTCATGCCCCAGATAGAGCCAGCACCGACCGAAGATGCGCTGCTGCTCCATCCGATAGATATCGTCATCGATGAACAGCCGACGATGCACGGCCGATGCATCGTGGTTCAATAGTTCGCCGGTGCGGAAAGACCCGATCTGGCCATCTGCCGGAATCGCCGGAGGACGCAATGCCTCGGAAACAACCCCTTCCGCTTTCATTTGAGCGCCATTCACCATCCGACTCCACTCACCCCAATTGCTGTAGTATTCTATATACTAGATCGGCGTGGGCCGCAAGGCACCCGACGGCGAAATCGGCACCGCCGTTCTTAGATCGTCCGTTTGTGAAACTTGCCGGCCGACATAATGGCGGCCAGATTGCGCCCGGCACCGCCCAGCACGGTCACATCTTTCAGCGGATCGCCATCGACAACAAGGATGTCGGCCAGCGCGCCTTCACGGATGCACCCGAGCTTGCCCTCCTGCTGGAGCAATTCGGCGTTCACCGAACAGGCGCTTCTGAGGATGTCGATCGCCGGCAAAACCCGTGCGCGCAATGCAAACTCATCCGTCTGGTGTGAATGCAACTCGCCCAGGAGGTCCGTCCCGAACCCCATTTTCACATTATTTCGCTTCATTGTCTCGAGGCCGGCCAACATGTGACCCGACAGCATATTGAGCTTGTCGATGCTGACCTGCGGGAGTCCGAGCCGCGCGCCTTCCTCCAATAGCGTGAAGATGACCGCCATCGTCGGAACCGTAAAGGCACCGGCCTCCGCCACGAAGGCAGCCGTCTCATCATCGATCATGCTCGCATGCTCGATTGATCGAACGCCCAACTCCACGCATCGGCGTATCGCAATGGTGGGATGACAATGCGCAGCGACATATTTGTTTACGCGCGTCGCCTCGTCGACCGCAGCGCGTATCTCTTCATCGGAATATTGGCTGCATTCCAGCGGATCGGTCGGCGACGCCATGCCGCCGGAAGCCATGATCTTGATATGCGAAGCCCCGCGGCGGAGTTCTTCGCGCGCTGCCCAACGCACCGCGTCCACCCCGTCGGCAATGATGGCGAAGACGTCCGTGTAGCATGCGCAGCCACAAAAGCCGTCATCGTGCAAATCGGCGTGGCCGAGACGCATGTCGCCATGACCGCCGGTCTGGCTGACGATGCGGCCACCATAGAAGAACCGCGGCCCCTTGATGAAGCCATCACGGAGGGCATTGGCGATGCCGACGTCGCCGCCACCGACATCGCGAACGGTCGTGAAGCCGCTATCGATGCAGGACTCCAGGAAGCGTGCGCCGAAATGCGCGGTATAGGTGCGCGGCCAATGGGTCACGCTCGGGAGATTGACGCTGCCGGCGTAAACATGGACATGCGCGTCGATGAGGCCGGGCATCAAAGTGCGCCCAGCACAATCAACCACGTCAATGTCGTCCCGGATTGCGATCGGACTATCCGAAATCTCCCGGATCACCCCATCCTCGACAAGAACGTCAGCCCCGTCGCGCAGGTCTTCCGACCACCCATCAAATACGCGGGCGTCACGAAAAAGCGTCCTAGTCATGTCGAAACTCCATTTAGGGGGCAATCCGGGATCAAGGTGGCGTATCAGGCCTTCTTCTTCAGAAGCGCCGGATCGATCGTGATCTTGTTGTACTTGATCTTCCAATCGGACCCTTCGCGAACCATGAGGATGTCGAGGTCTCCGGTGCCGATGAAGGACGGGCCCTCGGCGACATTCATTTTCATGACATAGCAGCGAAGGCGAGCACCCTCGGCATGGTCTTCGACCAGCATGTTCGTGATGAAATGACGCACGCCGGCTTCGTGTCCCTGGGAGACATAATCGTCCATCCATGCGAACACCGCGTCGCGGCCCTCGGCCTTGCCGAACGGGCCATCCAAGGTGCCATCTTCGCTATAGAGATCAGCGTAACCGCGGGCGTTCTCGCCATCTCCCGCGTGATACATCCGCACCGCCACGTTCTGAACCGCGATAATTTCTTCAACCGATAGTGCCACTGCACATCTCCCAACGCTAGATTTGATGGTATGTAGTATTCTACGAATGCCTGTTGTCAAGCTGGCATGTTGCCCACGTCGGCTAAATCACCTCGAGCGTGGGGTTCATTCCGACCGCCGAGTTCAGATTGAAGAAGTTGGGGGAGGTCTTTTGCACCGCCCGATGAATTTCTTCAAACTGCTCGGGCGTGCCGTCGCCCGAAATTCGGACCACATAGTCCACTTCGTGATAACCCGGCTTGACGCTGTCATCGAGGCCCAGAAAGCCGCGCAGATCCAGTTCGCCGCGCATTTCGATTTCCAGCTTCGTCAATGCAATTCCTCGCAGCGCAGCGTTGGCGGCATAGCCAACGATCATGCATGCGTTGATTGCACTCATCAGCAGTTCCTGCGGGTTTGGCGCGCTGTTCTGACCCAGCAGCTCGACAGGTTCGTCGGCAATGATCTCGAAGCTGCGAGGGATCGACTGGCCGGCGAGCTCGTAGCTCTCCACCACAGATCTGCTGCGGGTCTGGCCTTCCCAGATCGTGCCCACTTTGAACGCGACGCGCGCCTTGGCAGGATCCTCCTGAACCGCGGCGACGGTAGCGGCGAGCGCCGGAACGTCGATCGCGTTAATATGATCGGTACTTGTCACCATGTTTCTCCTCAAATTGGGGTTGCTTCATGCGTCGGCGACCGCCGTCGCAACAATTTCGATCATCAGGCCGTCGCCGCCCAGCGACGAAACGCACTGAAGAGTGTTGACCGGCGGGTGGGGGCCCGTGACGAACTCATCCCGAACCGCGACAAGGGCGTTCCGTTCGGGGTCGTCAAAGCGGGTCACATAATAGTCCAACCTTACGACCGAATCGAACCCGGTCCCAGCGGCCGCCAGCGCCACCGAAATATTCTCGAAGGCCTGCCGGGCCTGTGCAGCAAAATCGCCCTCACCGACCAGCAGACGGTCCTTGTCGAACGCCACTTGGCCGGACAGCATCACGAGGCGGCCGCCCGACACGCTGATCGCGTGGCTGTATCCATGGGTCGGGTGAAGGTCTGCGGGTCTGAACGAACGGATATCCATTATCTTCTCCTTGAAGGCGCAATCGTCCTGGGAACGGTTCAGACCGGCGCCGGAATATTGTTCGTATCGACCGCCCGGGCATGGGTGGCCTGCGACCAGGTCGAGACCTTCGCGCGCATGCGATCGGTGAACAGACCCTGCGCTTCCATGTTGAAATGTGCCGCGACCAGCGCGACCGAAACTTCGGGATCCTCCGCCGCCATCTCCGAAAGAGTGCCAAGGTAGGCGAATTGATCAAGCTCTGGCGGAGCGACATTCTTAAGCTCGGCGCCATCGTAAAGGCTATCTGCCATGCCCGACACCGAGAAGGCGAGTTCGACGAAATGGGCGAAGGCGCTCTGGAAACGCCCTGGAAGGCTCAGATCGTCTTCGGACGTGGCGAGGCAATTGCGCAGCACTGCGGCGCCTTTCGCGGAGATCGTGATGCCCTGGCCGTAAAATGGATTGAAAGAGGCTACGGCATCGCCTGTGGCGATGAAGCCGGAGGGGCGGCGGTCGAGCAGATGCCAGCGGCGCAACCGGCTGCTTTCCATGCGATAGCCAGCAATATTGGACAGGGGCTCAGAGGCGCGCGCGACCTTGCCGAGCAGCGGCGTGCTGGCGCCATCCAGATAGTCGAGCAGCCCCTCTTGCTCCAGCGGCGGATAGTCGCGCATCATGCCGGCGGCGGTGATCATATGCATGCCGTTATCGATGGGTATGATCAGACCGCCGCGGTGATGCCCGGGATAAGGCATCGCCACCAATCCTGCCGTGCCCGGCTCCAGGACATCCTTGGGGAGATGCACGAGCTGGGACGCATAGCCCATGAAACAACTCACATGCTGTTCGTCGGGTACCGGATATCCTAGCTGTTCGAGCCAGCGCGGGCTCTGCGAACCGCGCCCGCTGGCATCGATGACAAGATCGCCGGCAACGACACTTCCATCCGACAGCGAGACGCCAAGGATGGCCTTGGCTTCGTCGTCGGCCACCAGCGATTTCACGGTGGCATTGATGATTTTGCAGTTGGCGAAACGGTTCAGATTGCTGCGTATCACCATTTCCAGCAACGGCCGACGAAAGCCGAAGGAGGTGATCGAACTGGCGGTGCGAGCGCGCCAACCGGATGACGTAAAATTGGGAAGCTGGAGGCATTGGTCTACTTCCGAACATCCGGCCTGCCGCAGCTGCTCGGGAAAATCAGGGATAAACCCGGAAATCAAGTCTCGCCCGATGCCGAGAAGGGCATGCGCCTGGCGCCCCTGCGGTACCCCTTTCCGGGCCTCGCCATTTTCGACCAGCTTCTCGCGTTCGATAAGCAGGACCTCGTCGAAATAGGGGCTCACGGCCATGGCGGACAGACTGCCGCCGATGCTCGCTCCGATAATGATTGCCCGTTTTCTACCCATAGCAAAGCCCTCTCAACTTGTATGATCCGGCGAGATTGGTTCCCGCTCGGTCATGATTCACTGATCGATAAAAGCGGTCGCCTCGATTTCGATGCGCACGCCCAGAACCGCGAGCGCGGACACGCCCACCAGCACGCTGGCGGGCGGATTGGCCGCCGAAAGATAGCGGTCGCGGATGGCAGCGAGCGGCGTCCGTAGGGGCTCTTCGAAATCGACCACATAGTAGACCAACTTGGTCAGGTCGGCGTATGTCGCGCCCGCGGCTTCAAGCGCCCGGCCAAGATTTTCGAAGACGGCGACCGCCTGTGCTTCGAAATCATTCTCGCCGATGACACGGTTCTCCATGTCAAAGGGAACCTGGCCGGCAAAGACGATGTGCTTTCCAGGCCCCTCGACGATCACAGCATGGCTGTAGCCGAACGTGGGATAGAGATTTTCCGGACGCAGATAAGTTTTTGCCATGCCTCGCTCCATTGCTCTTGGCGTTGGTCGACCGCGTCCGCACACATCATATGGTGACGACGATTTTGCCGCGCTGGCGATTGCTTTCCATGTAGCGGTGCGCATCGGCGATCTTGTCGAGCGTGAAAACGCTGTCGATGACTGGCGTCAGCCGCCCCGCCTCGATTGCCGCACTGATATAGGCAATCGCCTCGCCGAGCTTGTCGGGCTGGCTCGTCAGCTCGAAGAAAGTGTAGGCGTGCACCGTCAAGGCTTTGGAAAGTGCCGTGAACAGGGGGTAGCGAGGCTCGCCGAGCAACGCACCATAAACGTGGACCGTCCCGCCAAACGCCGCCGCATTCGCCAGTTTCTCAAGGAAAGGTCCGGCAACGGGGTCAAACGCGACATCCACACCGCGTCCGCCGGTGATCGCCATTGCCCGCTCGACCAGATCTTCCTCATCGGAAATGATGACGTGATCGGCACCAGCCTCCAGAAGAAAATCTCGCTTGTCGGCGCCCCGTGTCGTCGCGATCACGGTGGCTCCAATGTCCTTGGCGATCTGAATTGCTGCGACGCCCACGCTCGAGGACGCGGCCGTGATTATAACGGACTGTCCCTTTTGAAGCTGGCTGAATGTAACGAGCGCTCCATAAGCGGTAAGATACTGCACCCAGAGGGCCGCAGCCTGCTCGAAGGTCAGCGAAGCGGGATGGCGCGTGACCCATTGTGCGGGAACGGTGGCGGTTTCGCCGTAGACCCCGTAGCGGCCGAAGTCGAAACCGGGGATGACGCTGACAATATCGCCTGGCAGAACATTCGACACTCCGGCCCCGATCGCCGAAACGATGCCGGCCGCCTCATATCCAAGCCGCGACGGCAACTGTGGCTGCATCACATATTCGCCAGAACGGAATGCGACTTCCGCCCGATTGAGGCCAAGCGCCTTGACGTCAATCCGGACTTCGTCGGGCGCGAGCGCGGTCTCCGCGACCTCTTCGAGACGAAGCACGTCCGCGCCGCCCGTTTCGTGAAAACGCACGATTTTAGCCATCGACGCGGCCCTCCTCGAACAGGGAAACCGCTGCCGACAGCCGATCGGCAAGGTCGGCAGACAAGAGATAGCCGTCCTGCGAGCGAAGGGCGGCGTCAAGAGCAGGATCCTCGGCCGCTGCAAAGACCGTGAAAGCGGCAAAATGCCCTTGAGCCCGGGCAGGATCCATGCCTTCGAAGCAGCCCCGATTCACCATGAATGTGAAGGCGATCCTGTTGAACATGGTAAGATCGGCGAAAAAGGGACTCTGGCGATATGCCGCGAAGGCATCCAAATGCCGCAGCGCGCCATCGTTCAAAAAGCCCTGCTGCTGCAACGTGCTCAAATACCAGGTTGCGGCGGCTTCGACCTGCTCGGAGACATAGCCGATCTTGCTCCACATCTCGGCCATATTGCCGTTGTTGAATCCCAGGGCGTCTGCCACCGCTTCGAGGCCCGGAAATTTGATGTAGAGCGCAAACATGTCGGACGCATGGGCATCGAAAGCTTCGATGAGTTCGCTATCGGTGGCGTCGCGATAAACTTCCTGGTGGACAAGGATGTCGGCAGGTAATCGCGTCCGTCCGCGGGGATCGCCCGCAGGATGACCGAGAACATATGTTATCAGCGGGATGACGCCTGGTGGACATTGCAGGAAGTCGGCCACCTCGGCCGCATAATTGACGGCGCTGCCGACGAAGGAGCCGGCGAGGCCGGCGCTCTGCACGGCAAGATTGACGTTTTGCGCGAACATTGCGCCGTCCATCGCGCCCATCAGGAAACCCCAAAAGCTGAAGTCTCCGGCGCGGCCATTCTGCAATGGCAGCCAGCGCGCGAGCCGCCGCTGATCGACGCAGATCGTCAACAGCACGGGCGCGCTCATCGCGGCAAAATTGCCTTGGTGAACCTTCCGATATTGTTCCACGCGAGAGGGGTCGCGCGTAACGATGACGCAGTAATTGTGCATGCCGCCGGCCGTCGGTGCCGAACGCGCCGCGTCAAAGATCGCGTTGAGCGTAACGTCGTCGACCGGTTCCGGGGTGAAATCGCGGACCGATCGTTGACCACGCAGAAAATCTGCGGTTCCGTCTGGTGGCATGTGCACGATTGGCTGTCCTTGCTCTGCACCTGTGTAAGGCGACGGCTACGCCGCGCCGGATGCCCTTAGAGACGGTGCAGCCGGCCCTCGAAGCGCACGACCCCGACCGTGTTCGAATTGAATGTGTCAGAACCGCTGATCATCACGCCGGTGCTGCGGAAGCTTCCACCGAAGCCGGCAAAACGGCCGGTCGCCTTCACGACGTTGTAAACAACCGTCATGACATTGGGTCGATCGTCGGGGTAGATCTGAATAGTGTTGACGTCGTTCGTGTAGAGCGACGACCCATCCTTATCGAGAAAGTAGTGGAGGCCATTGAATTCCGTCTTCCCGTCACCGAGGTCGCGAACTTCGCTGACGATCTGACCGTAGGCCGCCCCATCGATCGTACCGGTCATCGCTCCGATGCCGTTGCCGTCGGTCATGGCCATGACGTTGGCCGTTCCGCCCATTTCAATATAGTCGCCGCTGCTCATATTCTGTTCCTCACCTTGGGCTGCCGCTTGCAAACCGGGACGGGACCGGCCCGCCCGGAGGGATGCCTTCCTATTTCGGATCCAGCGTCATGCCGCTGGCCATTTGGCTGGAAATGAAGGAGTCGAGGCATGCCGGGAGATAGCAGTGATCAAAATCGCGGCCGCCGCTCGGAGGGGGCACGGTCGCTTTCTGCGATTCCAGCGCCAGCACGTTCTTGGCCCAGGCCGGGATCCGTTTGAACTGGGGGAGGACATCGGTGCCGTAGAGGCGATCCAGGATGTCGATCCGAAGAAGGATCGGCGCATACTGGAAATCGATCAGGGCGAGCTGTTCACCATTGAAGAACGGGCCGTCGCTCAACTGCTCGTCGAGCTTGGTGAGCTTACCCAGAAGGCGCGTGCGGTTGAACTCATATTCCTCGAGCCGGCGCAGCACGGTCATGTCGACAAGCGCCAGCAATATCTCGAGCGCCGCCAGTGTCCAGGCGCGATTCTTGGCCTTCACGACGGGATCGGTCGGAAGGAAGCGACGCGCCGGAAACATCTCATCGAGATATTCGTTGATCACGGACGATTCGAAAATGAGTTCGCCGTCGACGTCGAGCAGCGGAACGAGACCCTGACCGTTCGGCGTCAGGTCCTTGTACCATTGCGGCTTGTTGTACGGATTGATGTAGACCAGTTCATGCTCGATCTGCTTTTCGAACAGGCACATCCGGACGGGCTGAACCATGGGCGCTTTTTCGACGGCGTATAAGGTGATCTTCTTGGGAACAGCCACGATCTTATCTCCACTATAGAAACCAGTCTCCGTACCCGTCCGCCCGCACGTTGGCGCGCGAGCCTTCCCGGACGGGCGGGCACGAAGAAACTCCGCTAGAAGCGGTGCGACAGCTTGATGCCGTAGGTGCGCGGCGGAAGAAACACCTCGAGATGCTGGTAGTTGAGAAACGGACTCGTGTCGGAGAAGGAGCTGAGAACGTCATTATTCTCGAGATTCTCGACATAGAGCTGGCCCGTCCAATCCCCGTCTGCGCTTTCCCACGTCAGCGAAGCATTGGTGCGGTGATAGCTGGGGATGAGGTCCGTCGCCAAGTTGAACGGACGGGCATATTTGTTCGAGGTCCATGAGTGATCGATCCGCGGCGTCAGCGTTCCGGCAGATCCCAACGAGATCATGTACTGGACGCCGCCATGCAACTGCCATTCGGGAGCCTCGGTAAGCCGGTTGCCTTTGAGATCGACCACCCCGGCACCCAAATTCTCGGGATCCGCGGTCTGGAAGGAATCATAGCGCGAGTGGAGCCAGGACACCGAACCATCGAAGGTCAGGCCGTCGACCGGCTCGGCAATCGCTTCAAGTTCGATACCATAGAGCGTCGCCGCGCCCGCGTTTTGGAAAGCCGAAAAACCCTGCGCATCCGCAACGCTTTCTTGCTTGTCGGTGTAGTCGTAATAATAGCCCGATGCATTGAGCTGAAGGCGGCGATCGAACAGCTTGCTCTTCACGCCAACCTCATAGGCATCGAGAATCTCGGGCTTGAATGCCGGCGCCGAGTCCTGGAGATTGAAGCCGCCCGATTTATATCCGCGCGAGTAGGAAGCGTAGGCCATGGCGTCGGCGCCGAGCTTGTAGTTGGCCCCAAGTTTCCAGGTGACCTTGCTCCACTTGTCATTGTCCATGACATGGCTGAAACTGAAATCGAATGCCGGGGAGTTCACGACGCTGAAGCCGACCGAACGATCCACGGCCATCTTGTCGAGGGTGTAGCGCAGCCCGCCGGTCAAGGTCAGACCGTTGGCGACTTCCCAGTCGAGCTGGCCGAAGGCCGCGTAGGACTCCGCGCGAACGACGCCTGGCGTGGTCAGGTCCACCTCAAAGGGATTGGGACCGCCATCGACGAAGACGCCGCCTTCGTAAGACGACTTTTCGTGATAATAATAGGCGCCGAGCAGCCACTTCAGGGCGCTGCTGTTGTCGGACGACAGCTGGAATTCCTGGCTGGTCGTCTTGTATTTCGACTCGAAGAAAGCATAGGATTTCAGCGAAGCGAGATCGGTACCGTCCTCGTCGTAGGTGACGCCGGTGTCGAGATCGAAATAGCCGGTGATGGATCGCAAGGTGACGCCGCCCATCTTCCATTCGATCGTGCCGGTGACGCCCTTGGTCTCGTCGAAACCGTCGCCGCGCGTGTCCTGCTGCACCTTGCGTACGTCGTCGAAAGTCGCGACGCGATACCCTGCCGGCACACCGTCAAAGAGGCCAAAACCACCCAGATTGGTAGCGGGGAAGCTGCGCGGACGGTTCACGAAATTGGCGCCGTCATTTTTGTAATAATAGCCAACGAGGCTCACCAGAACATCGTCGGCGAGATCATATTCCAATGTGGCCCGAAGGTTGGAATAGTTGGAGTTCAGAAGCTTGTTATTACCCGGATCGTTCACGTCCTTGACGTAGCCGTCGCGGTCTTCCATCGCGAACGCCACGCGCGCACGCAGCCGGTCCGAGATCGGGCCGCTCAGCACGCCGAAGACGCGCCGCTTGTCATAGTTCCCGATTTCCACGCCGACTTCGCCGCTGAAATCGTTGGTCGGGCGTTTGCTGATCACATTGATGCTGCCGCCGACCGCGTTCCGGCCATATAATGTGCCCTGTGGCCCGCGCAGCACTTCGACGCGCTCGATGTCCAGAAAGTCCTGCAACATGACAGACGGCGATTGCAGATAGACGCCATTGGCATGCACCGGAACGGCCGGGTTACGGCCCGGCGTCGAACCGCGAAGCGCCGACCCGCCCACACCGCGCAAGGTCACCAAGCCTGAGCCAGTGACCGAACCGCTGTAAACCAAGCCCGGAACCGACTGCTGCAGCTGCTCGGGATTAGAGATGCCGCGCGCAGCCAGGGAGTCCGAGCTGAACGCGGAGATGGCGACCGGGACATTCTGGACATTTTCGCTGCGCTTTTGCGCCGTGACCACGATGTCACCCATCAACGCGTTGCTTGACCCTTCCTCGGTTTGAGGGGCCGCTCCCTGCTCCTCGGCTTGAGGGGCCGCTTCCTGCGCAAGGGCTACCGCCGGAGTGAAGACACCGGGCACGAGGATCGAGATGCCGACGAGCAAAAGCGCCTTCGGAGATCTCATCGGATTTGAACTAACGTATGTCATATTGCCTCCCATTATTTCTTTGTCTGTATAGGTTGTTAAGTTCGTACGGCCGGATCCAGGATCAGCTCCAGCCTGCTGAAGCACCAATTTCCTTCGTCGGCGGTCGCAATGGCCTCGAAGCAACCGGTACCCATCGCGGTGGGGCCATCAGCAATGTTCACCTGCATCAAATAGGATGTGACGCGCGCGCCACTCGGATGCTCGGAGACATTCTGGTTCGTCACGAAATAGCGGACGCCGGCCGTCATACCGTCGGCGATCCGCTGCGCGAGAAAGGCAGCAATTTCCGGTCGGCCCTTTAAGTGCATGAACCGTGTCACGAACTCGCCGTCTGCTGTGAATACAGAAGCGTATGCGGCCGGGTCGCGCGCATCCAATGCAAGGTAGAGGCGATTTGCCAGATCGCGGATTTTGATCACGTCAGCTTTGGAGATCGCCATCAACGTGCCTCCCGCAGTCGGCGGGCGCGGCGGAGATGCATCTCAAGGACATCATTGAATGCTGGCCCCGCCTTTTGCACGGCATGACCAAAGCCGGTGATAGTCGTGAGCTGCCCCTGGGTCAGTGACGCCACGCGATGACAGATCGCATCATAGGCGGGACTCCAGCCTCCAGCGACGACCAAAATCGGGACACCTGCATCGGAGAGCGCGCCGACAGGCAGATCGATGGCCCACAGATGCTCCGTGCGCAGAAGTGATATCGCGCGGTCAAGCTCCGGTGGTATGACCTTGGGAACCGGCCGGGTCATTTTGAGCGCCGCCAGGAAGCCGGCCATAAATTCCCTGTTCGAGAGGTCGCGCTCGTCCCAATGGACCTTCAACGCCTCGATCGCGCTAGCGACCGACGGGATGTCTGCCGCGACGGCGAAAGCTGGCGGCTCGATCAACGTCAGCGATCGGATGGCCTCGGGACACGAGGCCGCTGCCTCGGCGGCAATAAGAGCACCTGTGGATGTGCCAACCAGGTGCGCTCCATCGCCAGCCGCCTCGATCAGATCCAGGACGTCCTTGTCGTGATCCACCTTCATGGCCTGCGAAGCGAGCGCATAGCCATAGCGGGTGACCACGCGCACATCATAATATGTGCTCAGAATTTCCTGCCCCGCGAAGGCGTCACCAGCGCCGAGGCTGCCATGCACGAAGATAATCGCCTCACGCTCGGCTGCACCCGTCACAGGCATCTCCCCGCGAGAAAGGCTCGCGATATCGCCCTGGTCGGGATGAGAAAAAGCGTCACGACTCACGTAAGCCTCCGGTCTGGTACGTAGTACACTAGACACCACATACTTATCGTGTCAATAGGCGCGCTCGCCTCGTCCGAAAGCGCGTCCAACAGGCGCGCGGCATTTTATAAGGAGGTGTGGCCATGGCCTCGATCGAGACCCTCGCAGAGGCGATCCGCAATCGCCAAGCCATCCTCTTCGCCGGGGCCGGTCTATCTATGAGTGTGGGATTGCCCTCTTGGGCGGACCTGATCGCCCATATGTGCCAGGACGCTGGCCTGCCGGATGCTCCTCAGCCGGCCTGGACGTATCAGACGCTCGCCGAATTTCATCGCCTCAAACATGGAAGCATCGGCCCACTCCGAAGCTGGATGGATCGAAATTGGAGCGTGTCACCTGAAAGGGTTCGGGAGTCCGAGATTCATTCCCTCATAGTGCAACTGGATTTTCCGATCATATACACAACAAATTACGACAATAATTTGGAAATTGCATATGACCTTCATGAAAAGAAATATGTAAAGATATCAAAAACCAGCGATATTGCCAGACTCAACAGCGACCTTTCTCAGATAGTTAAATTTCATGGCGATTTTGAAGACGACAATTCTCTGGTCATTGCGGAACGAGACTATTTTGATCGACTCATGTTTGAGACCCCCTTGGACGTAAAATTCAAATCCGACGCCCTTGGAAAGACTTTACTGTTTATAGGGCACAGCGTGAGTGATTTGAATATCAGAATGATGCTGTATCGCTTATGGCAAATCTGGAAACAATCAGGCAGCGAGAGAGATCGGCCGAGTTCATTTGTATTTATGACACGTAAAGATGTTGTCCAAGATGCCGTTCTCGAAAATTGGGGCATCACGGTATTGCATCAGGAGGCCGATAACCCACACGACTCGGCGTTGCAGTTTCTTAGGCGGCTGAAAGATATCGTATTTACTGTATAATACTCTGGGAATCGGCGCCATGCGTGAACGTGCCCGTCGGCGATCTGGGACTGCTAGGAATTACGGAACGGTGAAGAGCCCGAAAGCCGGCGCTCGAGCCTGTATATGCGACCTGTCCGATACGGAGTTCCATCTGCTCGGTTGCAATTGGCCGCTCAAAACGAACCATTCAGAAGAAGCAGCCTCGTTCGTCGGGGATGGGCCGGTCGATACTCCTTCCTGAAATTTGCCCATTCCACGGCGGATGTGGAGACAGCAGCGTCCGCACCAACATCCCGCGTCCTAGACGCCGCGATCAGTCGCGATGACCCCCTCGATCATCGACACCGCAAACGTCTGGAGTGCCAGGGCTCGACGAGATTGGTCGCAGCATGCACTTCCTCAAACTCTCGCAGGACTGCCTCAAGCCGGTTCGAAGGCACGGCAGCAACACGGAACGTTCATCGTCCAGTCTGAAAATGGTGGGAAACTTGAGTTCGTCTTTATACTTTGGTTGTCAAACCCCTCACTTGCATCTGTGGCATAGAGCAAGAGCTGAAGCTTGCGCCAAGTGGCGCGCACGTCCGCTTTCGAAGAGGCATTCCGCGGCCTAAACGGCCGACATGAGGCCCAAGGCGGAAGTCCGCACGAGCACGCATGGATCAATGCCAGCATGTCAACTTGCCGAAATGATCTCGGCAGAGCACACGGTCCGCCGAGATCATTCCATTAAACGATACCAACCTCCAATTCATACGGACGTGTGGCTGAGGCTTGCGTCCGACCGATTTCCCACATGAGGTCGGCCATGGCGTTGTAGCGCGCAATTAGTTGGCGCGTTCCCGGAGTGGGAATCCGCAAGAGGTTCTGGAGAGAAGTAAAATCCGGGGTCTCGCTGTTCAGCGAGCCCGGCTGCATGTGGCTGGCCAGCAGCTGCGCGAAGAGCGCAAACGGCTGAGCGAAGGTCGCCTTTAAGTCACCGTTGGCCCAGGTGCAACGCGAAAGAAGTAAACCGAGAATCTGACGCCTCGCCTCCACCGACAGAACCGGGAAAAAGCGATGAGCACCGCGTGCCATGTCCAGCAGGTCGACCCCCTCCCGCATAAAATCGCCGGGAACATCTGGACTCTTCCGCATTCTCGTTCGGGGCGATGAAACTCCATTCGTCACGGCCGAATGCCCCTCGTTTTCGATAGCTGATCGCAGGACACCGAAATCTCGATCGCAGCACTCGAGCTGGCGAAGTATCTCTACAAAGCCCTCCTCAATCACCTCCTGCCGAACATAAGGCTCGGGGCATTTCCCGTGATATCCGGAGCAGTGATAGTAGATATATCGGCCCTTCTTTATTTCGGCCACGATGGCGCAGCCGCAATGCCCGCATTTGATGAGGCCGCTGAAAGGAAACTTGTGAGGGGCAACGCGGACATTGGATGAGGCCCTGCGATCAAGAATGTCTTGCACAGCTTGCCAAAGCTCCACCGACACCAGCGGCTCATGCGCTCCGTCATAAATTTCGCCGGCCCAATCGAAGGAACCGGTGTAGAAGCGATTGCGCAGGGCGCGGTGGACCGTTCCCACGCAGATTGGCTTGTTGCCGCGCCTCCCCTTCAAGCCGGCGGCACGGGCTCTCTCCCTCACACCGATGAGCGAATAGCATCCGCTCGCAAACCACTCGAACAACAGCGACACGAGCGGCGCCGTCTCCGGATCGATGACAATGGTCTTACGCCTGTCAGCGCCGACGACATTCTTATATCCGATTGGCGCGTAAGAGGGCCAAAGCCCCTGCCTGGCCTTTTCCAACATCCCCTTCGAGGCTTCTTCGGAAAGATTGTCGATGTAGCTTTTCGCCATCAGCACCTTGATGCCGTGCATGAACTTTTCCGCGGAGCGACATCGGTCGGAAAGGACGAAGTTCTCCTTCACGAAATGCACTTCGATGCCGAGTTCGTCGATCGTCGCCCAGTCTTTGATGTTACGATAGAGCCGGTCGGTCTTCTCGACGAGCAGGATGCGAATGCCGGTGCTGCGACGCAACTGACGTATCATTTCGCCGAAAGCGCTCCGGCCCGCTTTCCCAGCAGTCTCCACATCGATGTGGCTGTCGACGATTATCATCCCATTGAGGGCAGCATAATCTTCGAGCAGCTTGATCTGTGCAGGAATGGAATAGCCTTCCCGCTCTTGGTCGCGCGTTGACACGCGCGCATAAAGAAGGGCCTTTCGCGGCCCCTGATCCGCAACAATATTCTTGCTTCTCTTATAACGACTTATCGCACTCCGTGGTCGCGCCAACGCTATGCCTCCCTGTGCCTACTTCCGCCAACAAACGGCGGGGCACGGGCCGAAGCAGAAGGGCAAAGCGGCGGCCAGTCAAAAGCCGCCCGAAGCGGGAGCGGGGCGACCTTCGCCTCGCTATCGAAAGTGCCGAAAGTGTATGTCTTCTGATTGGCGAGTTCGAATCTCGTTTGGGGAGCCTAATCATATAACTTTCGCAACCACAGCTGCACCCTTTGGGGCTGGCTTCCAGGTAGCCGCGCACCGCGGAAATCCAACCGCTGCGCCAAGGGCATAAACATGCACCAATGGGCGAAAACACGCCCACATCGGCACTTCAGTGCCTCCCCTCTTACAGAATGGGCCGGCTTAGAGCAGCTTGGCCTTTGGCGGGCTGACCTCAAATTTAAAGGTAGTCCAATGATAGAAACCCCAATCAGCAAAAAGGCGCCCGAAAGGATCATCCGCCTGAATACGGTGCTGGCCCGAACAGGCCTCTCGCGCACGACATTATATCGCAAGATCAGTGAAGGGACTTTCCCTCGCCAGGTGCGGATCAGCATCCATGGTGCGGGTTGGTACGAGTCAGCCGTCGATCGGTGGATAGCTGATCCCTCCGGCTATTATGACGATCAAATGGAAAGGAATGGATGATGGCTGCTGCACGTCCCGAACTCCTATTGGTGAAAATCAACGACGCAGCGCGCATGCTTGCCGTCGGGCGCGCGAAGCTGATGGAATTGATCGCCTGCGGCGAAATCGGCGTGGTTGAGATTGACGCGAATCTCCCGCGCATTTGCGTCGAGAGCCTGAAAGAGTTCGTCGCAAGGCAGCGCCTGGCCTGACGCATTCCCTATCAAGATAGCGCACGTCCACTGCTTCAACGTCTCGCCGCAAAGCGAACGCGCGTTGGAGCAGCGAGCGTGCGCTTTTCGTTCGTCCTATCCACCGATGCATCGCGCAGCTGATCGAGATAATCGCTCCACCATTGATGCATGGCGACACGCTCGTCCCAGTATCGCCCGCGGTTGTAGATAGCACGAATGCTGTTGGTGTCCGCATGGGCGAGTGAACGCTCGATGGCGTCGGGGCTCCATTTTCCGCTTTCGTTGAGCAGGGTAGATGCGGTGGTCCGCAATCCATGCGGCGTCACTTCGCCGCGCGCATAGCCCATGCGACGAAAGGCCTGGTTGAGTGTATTTTCACTGAGGGGGCGGAGTGATGTGTGGAAGGCCGGAAAGACGAACCCGTCGGGGCCGGTGAGCGGCCACAACTCCTTCAGATAGTCCATCACCTGACAGGACAAGGGAACCTCATGCGGACGCCGCATCTTCATTCGTTCGGCCGGGATCTTCCATACCGCGCCGTCCAGGTTGAACTCCGACCACTTCGCCAGCCTCAGCTCGCCTGGGCGTGCCATCACGTGGGGTGCGATCTGCATCGCGAGCCGCGTCACCTTATGGCCCGAATAGACATCGATCGCACACAGTAGATCTCCGACCTGGGCCGGTTCCAGCATCGCAGCATGATGGGTCACCTTCGGGACGATCATTGCGCCGCGAAGAAGGGATGTTGGGTCGGTTTCGCCGCGTCCCGTAGCGACCGCATAGCGGAAGATACGGCTGGCAAACGAGCGACATCGCCGCGCCGTCTCATATTTACCCTTTGCCTCGAGCCGCTTCAACGCGGCAAGCACGTCGAGAGGCTTCAGATCGGCAACCGGCCGGGCCGCGATCGGCGCCAGTTGCTCCAGCAGCCAGTTGGCCTTGGTAATCGTCGCGTCGGCCCGCCCTTCGGCGACCATCTTGTCGATATATTCCTTGGCGATGTCGCCGAAGCTGTTCGCCGCCTTGAAAGCCGCGACGAGCTTGTCATGCTTGCGCTCGGCCAACGGATCGCTCCCAGCTTCCAGCATCCGCCGGGCGTCGTCGCGCCGACGCCGAGCCTCGGCTAGGCCGACGTCGGGATAACGGCCGAGCGAGATCCGTTTCTGCTTGCCGACGTAGCGATATTTATAGCGCCACAACATCGACCCGTTCGGGTGGACCTCGAGATAGAGGCCGCGCTCGTCGGCGCAGTGGTAGATTTTGTCCTTCGGACGCAGGTTGCGGATCTGAAGATCCTTGAGCGGCACGACAATTCTCCTCGACTGGTCCGGGAGACGCTCGTCGAGGGGGCTATCGGGGCCGTGGTGCCATCAAAAATCGAGGTGGGGCCATTACGCCCCTTTGGTGGCACCTGATGGCCCCGGATGGCCTGAAATCGGATGAGACATGCCGGGATCGGTGAGGCTCATAAATGGCAGAAATCTGCCATTTTGTCGACCTCCACGGGATGCCCTGGGAAGGAAAAATGGTGCCCAGAAGAGGACTCGAACCTCCACGACCTTGCGATCGCCAGCACCTGAAGCTGGTGCGTCTACCAATTCCGCCATCTGGGCACGGGGTAGGAGCGGGCGCTTAGCGGCGCCGTGCTTGGCTTGTCAACCGCGCTGCGCATCTCGGCGCATATTTTATCGGCAATCGGCGGTTTCACGCGCGCATCGCCGTCCTCCCCCTTGCCCGCCGCGCCGCTTCGCGGCATGGGAAGCGCCTGGATGCCGCCCGGCGGCTTTAGAGAATCGGATACAGGCGGACATCATGCAGAAGCTCGACGGACAGTTGATCACCGTATTCGGCGGCAGCGGCTTCCTCGGCCGCTATGTCGTGCAGCGGTTGCTCGCGCG
>Ga0182745_1000426_pt1 | contig 47855 bp, 34 predicted proteins | sample eDN3rd30CKraftBY_FD_128523 | JGI IMG/M metagenome (GOLD analysis project Ga0182745, IMG submission 128523) | Enriched backyard soil microbial communities from Emeryville, California, USA - eDNA 3rd pass 30_C Kraft BY (version 2) (version 2) | ecosystem: Environmental > Terrestrial > Soil >... | reverse complement strand
CGCCGCCCGAAAAGCCGCCGAAGCCGCCGCCTCCGCCGCCGCCCCAGCTTCCGCCGCCCCACGACGATCCGCCGCTGCCGCCGCCCCAGTCGTCGTCGCCCCAGATGATGATCGGCGCGCCGCCCCAGGGCCGGTGCCGCCGATGCCGCTTGCCGCGCCGCCCGAAGGCGGTGAGCATCGGCAGGATGAAGAAGAAAAAGACGATGAAGCCGATGAAGATCAGCCCGCCGATGTCGCCGTCGTCGGCGCGGTCGCGCTCGGCGGAATCGGCGGCGGCGGCGCGCGCGGCGGCTTCCTCGGGCGGAAGCTGGATTTGCTCGGCGATCGCATCGACCCCGGCCTGGATGCCGCCGGGATAGTCGTCTTCCCTGAACTTGGGCGTCACCTGATCGCGGATGATACGGCCGGACAAGGCGTCGGTCAGCACCGGTTCCAGCCCATAACCCACCGAGATGTTCATCCGCCGCTCGTTGGGCGCGATCAGGAAGACGACACCGTCGTTCGCCTCCTTGCCGCCGATGCCCCAGGCACGGCCGAGCTTGTAGCCATAGTCGGCGACGTCATGGCCTTCGAGGCTGTTTACCGTCGCGACGACGAGCTGGTGGCCCGTCTGCTTTTGAAGGTCGAGGAGCTGTGTATTGAGCGCGGCTTCCCTGTCGGCCGGGATGATGTCGGCCTGATCGACCACGGGATTGCCCGCCAGCTCCGGAAAGGTCTGCGCGGCCGCGGGCACCGCGAGCAGCGAAAGGCCCAGCGCCCAGCCGAACAGCAGCGATCTCATGGTGTATCTCCGGTCTGCGCGGCAATGGCCTCGATCCCGATCGACAGGCCACCTGCATAATCGGCCTTGGCGAAATAGGGCGTCATCTGGTGAATCACGGCCAAAGCCTTGTCATCGGTCAGTATCTTTTCCATGCCGAGCCCCGTCGCGATCCGCGCCTGCCGCTCGTTCGGCGCGATCAGGACAAGAATCCCGTCGTTCCGATCCTCGCGCCCGATTCTCCCGCGGTTGCCGAGGCAGGTCCCGAAATTATCGACCCGTGCCCCGTTCAGCCCCGGCGTCGTCGCGATCACCATCTGGTGCTTCGTGCGCGCTTCATAACCGGCGAGGCGCTGCGACAACCGGCTTTCCTCCTCATCGCTCAGAATATTGGCGGCATCGGTCACCCGGCCCTGCATAGCCAGCTGCGGAACGCGATCGCACGCCGCCGATTCCGGGGGTGCTTCCGCCTTGCACCCGCCCGCGACCAGCAGGATCGCGAGCGGGACGGCAAGGGCGACCCGCAACACGCTTACGTCCCGAAGTCGACCTTCGGTGCCTCATTGGCATTGGGGCTGATCGCCTTGTAGGGCGTCATCGGCTTGGCGCCGTGGACGATCTTGGCGCCGATGATGTCGGGGAAAGTGCGGATCGTCGTATTATAGTCCTGCACCGCGGTGTTATAGTCCTGGATCGAGATATTGATCCGGTTCTCGGTGCCTTCGAGCTGGGTCATCAGGTCGGCGAAGCGCGCCTGGCTCTTGAGTTCGGGATATTGTTCGACGGTGACGAGCAGGCGACCGAGCGCGCTCGACACATTGCCCTGCGCCTGCTGGAACGCCTGGACCTTGGCGGGATCTTCGAGGTCGTCGGTCGAAAGCTTGACCTGCGTCGCCGAGGCGCGCGCCTGGATCACGCCTTCGAGCGTCGACTGCTCGATCTTCGCCGCGCCCTTCGCGGTTTCGACGAGGTTGGGGATCAGGTCGGCGCGTCGCTGATAGGCGGCCTCGACATTCGCCCACTTGGCCTTGGCGGCCTCTTCCTTGGTCGGGACGCTGTTGATGCCGCAGGCGGACAGGCTCATCGCGGCGACCGGCACGATCATCCAGCGGGCGGAACGAAAGCTCATGGATCAGTCTCCCTCCGGCGGCGTTTTGCCGCAACAATACACATAATAGGAAGCCGCTTGCCTTTGCGCAATCGTCGCGGCACCTTCGCCGCGCAGAACCATTTTCCGGGGAGCAGCAACATGTTGAGCGAATTCAGGGAATTTATCGCCAAGGGCAATGTCATGGACCTCGCGGTCGGTGTCATCATCGGCGGCGCCTTCGCCACCATCACCACCTCGCTGACCAGCGATCTGATCATGCCTTTCGTCGGCTGGCTGTTCGGCGGTGTCGATTTTTCGAGCAAGTTCATCCTGCTCGGCGGCGTTCCCGACGGCGTCGCGGCGACCGACTATGCGAAGCTCAAGGAAGCGGGGGTGGCGATGGTCGGCTATGGCGCCTTCATCACCGCGGTGATCAATTTCCTGATCCTCGCCTTCGTCATCTTTCTGCTCGTCAAATGGGTGAACCGGGTCATGCGCCGCGCCCCCGATGCGCCCGCGGGGCCGAGCGAGGTCGACCTGCTCACCGAAATCCGCGACGAATTGCGAAAGAAATAAGGGGCTTGAGCCCTTTTCGGGACGAAAAACCCGCCTGCGCCCTTTCCAAGCGCGGGCGGGTTTCCTATATCGGATGTGCCGGTTTCGGCCGGCTATGAGGATAAATGGTGTCGTGGAATAGACACAGCGGACCCGGGGGCAGTACCCGGCGGCTCCACCACAAACCCGCGTGCTTTCGAAGGGGTGCGCGGGCTTCTGACGGGGCCGAACCAGGATCGACGTGTGTTCAAAGACGATGTTTTCTTCCGGGCTGAGTAACCCGTTAAAGGCTCAAAACCAATAAGTGCTAACGACAACGAAGCACTCGCTCTGGCTGCCTAACCGATAAGCCTCACGGCCTAAGGTTAGACAAATAGAACGCGGTTCGGACCGAACCGGGCAACAGAATCGGATACCAGCGGCTGGGGACGAGCCGGGCAACAGAATCGTCCCACTTTCCTTCCATTTTTCTTTCCCTCACTCTCCGCCGCGCCGCGCGCGAACGGCGGATTTGCTGCGCTGCGACAAATTCCGGTGCGCGCTGTCACGAAAGTGACGCGCCCGAGTCACGATATCGTCAAGCTCGGGACGCCATCCTGTCACCGACGCCCCCTAGCGAGCCCGCCATCGACACTCTCTGGGGGCATTATCCATGATCAAGACATCCGGCGCCGCGCGCGGTCTCGCCTTGCTGCTCGCGACCGCATCCTTCGCCTCGATCGCGCAGGCGAGCGAACTTGCCGGCACGATCGCCGACGCCTCCGGAACGCGTTCGCTGCAGGCGGTGAGTGTCCGCATCGTCGAGCTCGGCCGCGTCACCTCGACCGGCCGCGACGGCAGCTTCGTCTTCGGCGACGTGCCCGCGGGCACCTACACGATCGAGGCCGATTATGTCGGCGCCGAGCGCGTGACCCAGACGGTCGAGGTCCCCGAAACCGGCCGCATCACCGTCAGCCTCGCGCTCGCGGGCATCGACGGCGACCAGATCCTCGTCGTCGGCCAGGCCGCGAACCAGGCGAGCGCGCTGTCGCGCCAGCGCGCGGCGGACGGGGTCGAAAGCGTGCTGACCCGCGACGCGGTCGGCCAGTTTCCCGACCAGAATGTCGCCGAATCGCTGCGCCGCCTGCCCGGCATCAACATCCTCAATGACCAGGGCGAAGGGCGCTTCGTGTCGGTGCGCGGTCTCGACCCCGAACTCAACGCGACCTCGGTCAACGGCGTGCGCCTGCCCGCGCCCGAAAGCGACGTGCGCTCGGTCGCGCTCGACGTGATCAGCAGCGACAGCATCGAATCGATCGAGGTCAAGAAATCGCTGACCCCCGACATGGACGCCGACACGATCGGCGCGTCGATCGAGATCAACACGACGAGCGCCTTCGAGCGCCGCAAGAATCTGCTGACCGCGAAGGTCGAGGGCAGCTATAACGATTATTCGGAGAAGCTGACCCCCAAGGGCAGCATCGATTTCTCGCAGCGCATCTCGGACGGTTTCGGCGTGTCGGGCGGCGTGTCCTATTATCAGCGCAAGTTCGAGACCGACAATATCGAGGCCGACGGCTGGGATCGGAACGACGAAGGGCTGATCACGACCGAGGAGGTCAACTACCGCGACTACGACGTCGAACGGAAACGCCTCTCCGCCAACCTCAACTTCGATTTCCGCCTCGGCGACACGACCAAGCTCTACGCGCGCGGCGTCTACAGCCAGTTCGACGACCAGGAATATCGCCGCGAAACGAGCTTCAAGCTCGAGGATGCCGGCGAGGTTTCGGGGAGCGGCGCCGATGTCGTCTATAGCGACGCCGATGGCGAGCTGCAGGTTCAGCGCTCGCTCAAGGACCGCTTCGAACGCCAGCGCATCCGCAGCATCGTGCTCGGCGGCGAAACCGAAACCAACGGTTGGCACGCGCAATATTCGGTCAGCTTCGCCAAATCGTCGGAGCGCGAGAGCGGCTCGATCGACCCCGCGAACTTCGAACGGAAATTCGAGAACGAAGGGCTGCTCCTCGGCCTCGATTTCGCCGACCCGCGCCGACCGCTCTACACGGTGGACGGCGATGCCGATGCGGTCGACGCTTTCTCCGACCCGTCCGAATATGAACTCGACAGCGTTCAGGTGACGGCGCTGTCGGACTCGCGCGATAAGGAGTGGGCAGCGAAGTTCGACCTCGCCCGCGAATTCGCGATGACCGGCGGCAGCTTCACCGTCCAGGCGGGCGCGAAGGCCCGCTGGCGCGACAAGAGCTACGATCTCGAAACCCGCTATTGGGAGATGGACGGGCTGACGATGGCGGACCTGGTCGGCGGCCAGACCTATCGCATTACCGACATTTCGCCGGTGCTGGGCAAGCCGGGCGTGCGCGATTTCTTCAATGCCAACCGCGACGCGTTCGAACTCAATGAGTTCGACACGCTGTTCGATTCGGCGGTCGAGGATTATGCGGTGAGCGAAGACGTTGCGGCGGGCTATCTGCTCGGCCGCTGGGACAGCGACACGCTGCGCGTGATCGGCGGCGTGCGGTACGAGCATACCAAGAACGACATTCGCGCCAACACCGTCACCGTCGTGACCGAAGGCGGCGAATTGCCCGACGGAACCGAGGCCGAGGACGACACGCTGCTGCCTCCGGTGCCCAACCAGTTCAAGCGCAGCTACGGCGACTGGCTGCCGAGCCTGACGCTCCGCTGGGAGCCGCGGCAGAATCTCGTGCTGCGCGCGGCGGGCTACAAGAGCCTCGTTCGTCCCAAGCTGTCGAAGCTCGCCCCCCGGTTCAGCATCGAACAGAATGAAGACGGCGAGCGCGAGGGCGAATTCGGCAACCCCGACCTCAAGCCCTATGAGGCGTGGAACTTCGATGCGGGGGTCGAATATTATCTGCCGGGCAACGGCGCGCTGTCGGCGGGGCTCTTCTACAAGGATGTGAAGAATTTCATCGTCGACACCAACCGCGAGGATCCGGGCGAATATCTGGGCATCGCCTATGACGAGGCGACCGTTCCGATCAACGGCGACAGCGCCAAGATATGGGGTCTGGAACTGAGCTACACCCAGGCGCTGCGCTTCCTGCCGTCGCCGCTCGACGGCTTCCTCGTCCAGGCGAACTACACCTATACCGATGCGACCGGCAACGTGCCGATCGACGGCGACATCACCGATCTGCGCAAGATCAACCTGCCGGCCTCGTCGAAGCACACGTTCAACGCGGTGCTCGGCTACGAAAAGGGCCCGGTGTCGCTGCGCCTCGCGGGCACCTATCGCTCCAAATATCTCGACGAACTCGGCGACGAAGCGCCGGAGGACCGGATCGTCGACAACCATTTCCAGCTCGACCTCTCGGCGAAATACGACGTCACCAAGCAGGTCCAGGTCTTCTACGAGTGGATCAACATCAACAACGCCAAATATTTTGCCTACAACAATGTCGGCGCCCGCCAGAATCTCCTGCAGTTCGAGGAATATAGCTGGACGATGAAGTTCGGCGCGCGCGTGAAATTCTGATCGCTCTCCTCCCGAGCGTCCCATGGGCGGCCGCCGCAGTCCCTTGCGGCGGCCGTTCCTTTTTCATCGATCAATAACCGGGTGGATCGCTCGCCGGGAAGGATTCGTCGCTCGCCTGGTCGACGTCGTCCCAGCGCCGCTGCGCCGGGTCGCGCATCGCGTCAGGCCCGGCGGAGCGCGTCTGCACGAAATTCTCGGGATCGGTTTCGGCGTCCGAAAAGGCGGCGGCATGGCCATCGCGCGCCGCACTGCGCCGCCTGCGCCATAGCGCGAAAACCCCCGCGCCCGCGGCGAGCGTCGCGGCGATGGCGGGCAGGGCGAAGCGGCGGACGGCTGGCGGCATGGTCGGACCCTTTCGTCAAAGGTAACGGCGGATTATCGCGCCGGTTCCCGTGCGCGGTCAATCGGTTCCGAACGCGGCGGCTTGCCCGTGGCTTGCCTTCATCGGGTTTCTCATCGAAACTGGTTTGCGAATCCGGCGCGCGGGCGCGGCGACCGGCCGATGAGATCGAGGAGAAGAGGATGGCGAAAGACATGTCCGGCGAGCCCGTGGTGCCGCTCGACCCCGCCTGGCCGAAGATGTCGCTCGCCGACGCGACTGCCGCGCTGACCGCGCCCGGCGCGCGGTTCGAGATGGACACGGCGGAGATCGGCGGTATCCCGACCCGCGTCTGGAAGAATGCGCCCCATGACCTCGGCGTCCTGCTCGACCTGTCGCGCACCCACGGCGAGCGGCTGTTCACCATCCTCGACGATGAGCGCGTGAGCTTCGAGGCGAACTATCGCGCCACCGCCGCGCTCGCGCGGGCGCTGCAGGGCTTCGGGGTGGGCAAGGGCGACCGCGTCGCCTTCGCGATGCGCAACCTGCTCGAATGGCCAATGATCTTCTTCGCGATCACCTCGATCGGCGCGATCGCGGTGCCGCTCAATGCCTGGTGGACCGGCGGCGAGCTCGCCTATGGCATCCGGGATTCGGGCGCGAAGCTGCTGATCGTCGACGGCGAGCGTCACGAGCGGCTCCGCGAGCATCTGGGCGCGATGCCGGACGTCGAGCAGCTGATCGTCGCGCGCGCCGGCGCGGCGATCGCGGGCGCGACGGCGCTCGAGGATATCGTCGGCACGCCGCATGGCTGGGCCCAGCTTCCGGACGGCGACCGTCCCCGCGTCGATCTTGCCAGCGACGATGATGCCGCGATCTTCTACACCAGCGGAACGACGGGTCAGCCCAAGGGCGCGCTCGGCACGCACCGCAACATGGTGACCAACATCCTGTCGGGCGGCTTTTCGGCGACGCGCAGCTTCCTGCGCCGCGGCGAGCCGGTGCCCGAACCCGCGCCGCGCACGACGCTGACCGTCATCCCCATGTTCCACGTCACCGCCTGTTCGGCGATGCTGATGGGGGCGATGGCGGCGGGCAACACCACCATCTTCATGCGCAAATGGGATGCGGTGCGCGCGATGGAGATCATCGAGCGCGAGAAGGTCAATGTGACCGGCGGCGTCCCGACGATCGCGTGGCAGCTCCTCGAGCATCCCGACCGCGCCAAATACGACCTCTCCTCGCTCGAGGCGATCGCCTATGGCGGCGCGCCATCGGCGCCCGAACTGGTGAAACGCATCTACGAAGAATTCGGCGCGCTCCCCGGCAACGGCTGGGGGATGACCGAGACGATGGCGACGGTGACCTCGCACGGCGCCGAGGATTATCTCGCGCGTCCGACGAGCGCGGGGCCGCCGGTCGCGGTCGCCGACCTCGAAATCCGGGCCGAGGACGGCATGACCGTGCTGCCGACGGGCGCGGTGGGTGAGCTTTGGGCGCGCGGGCCGATGATCGTGAAGGGCTATTGGAACAAGGCGCAAGCCACCGCCGAAACCTTCGTCGACGGCTGGGTGCGCACCGGCGACCTCGCGCGGCTCGACAAGGAGGGCTTTGTTTATATCGTCGACCGCGCCAAGGACATGGTGCTGCGCGGCGGCGAGAATATCTATTCGTCGGAGGTCGAGAATGTCCTCTACGAGCATCCCGCGGTGACCGACTGCGCGGTCATCGGCATCCCGCACCGGACGCTGGGCGAGGAGCCGGCGGCGGTCGTCCACCTCGCCCCCGGCATGACCGCGACCGAGACCGAATTGCAGGACTGGGTGCGCGCGCGGCTCGCCGCGTTCAAGGTGCCGGTCGCGATCCGCTTCGTCGCCGAGACGCTGCCGCGCAACGCCAATGGCAAGATATTGAAGAAGGATCTGAAGCCGCTGTTCGCGGATCGGGAGATGGCAGCTTAGACTGGGCTGACCCCCGGTCTCGTCACCCTGAACTTGTTTCAGGGTCCATGACCTGCCCGCTGATGAAACGCGGTGTTGCCCGAGAGCGCAGGCCATGGATGCTGAAACAAGTTCAGCATGACGAAGTCGGGGTATGATTCATCCCCTCGCTTGATAAAAGCGGCCGGGAGTTGAAGGGATCGGCGTGTTCGAATTTCTGGCGTTTCTGGCGCTCATCATCCTCTTCGTCCTGCTGATGGACGCGCGAAGCCGCCTGAAACGCGCCGAGGCGACGCTGCAGGAGGCGGCGAAACGGATCGGCGCCCTTCAGCGCCACGCCGGCTTGCTGCCGCCGAAACCCGACGAGGCGCCGCTCCCCGAAGCACCCCGCGAGCCGATCGCCGAGCCCGCGCCCGTCCGCAAGGCGGCCGCCGCCGCGAGCGTGGCGATGCCGTCGGCGGCGAAGGAGATTCGCGAGGAGGCGCCGGCCGCTCGCACGCCCGAAAGAGCCGCCACCGCGCCGCCACCGCCCAAATCCCCGGCCAAAGCCAAACCCGCGCCATCGCGCAGCATGGCGTCGCGGTTCGAGGATCTGTTCGGCAAGACGCTGCCGATCTGGGCCGGTGGTATCACGCTCGCGATCGCCGGGGTCCTCATCGTCCGCTACGCGATCGACGCGGGCTTCTTCGCGCGCGTCTTCACCCCCGGGGTGCAGATCGTGACCGGGCTGCTCTTCGGCCTCGCGCTGATCGGCGGCGCCGAATATGCGTGGCGGAACGAGGCGCGGCTGCGCGACGTGCGCGTGCCGCAGGCGCTCGCGGGGGCGGGTATCGCGACGCTCTATGCGGCGATCATGGTCGCCGCCAATATCTATCAGCTCATCGGGCCGCTGCTCGCCTTCGCGGCGCTCGCGCTCGTCACCGCCTCGGCGCTCGGACTGTCGCTCCGTTTCGGCCCGCCGAGCGCGCTGCTCGGCCTCGCGGGCGGCCTTGCCGCGCCAGCGCTGGTCGGGGCGGTCGCGCCCGACGTGCCGCTGATCGCCGTCTATCTGGCGCTGACCATCGCGGGGCTCGCCGGGGTCGCGCGGATGCGGCGCTGGCCGTGGCTCGCGCTCGCGGCGCTTGTCGGCGGCGCGGGCTGGGGGCTGTGGATGGTGCTGACCCACCGCGCGCTCGACGCGCTGGGGTCGCTGTCGATCGGCGGATTCGTCCTGCTGCTCGCGATCGCGGTGCCGATGCTGTCGTTCGACGGGCCGCGCGCGGCGTTGCTGCGCACCGCGTCGGCGATCGTCGGCGCGCTGCAGCTCGCGCTGCTCGTGGGCTATGGCGGCTTCGCGCCGCTCCATTGGGGCCTGTTCGCGTTGATCGCCGCGGCGGGACAGTGGCTCGCGTGGCGCGAGCGCGGTTTCGCGATCGTCCCGTCGATCAGCGCCGCGCTGTCGGTGCTGCTGCTCGCGGCATGGCCCGACCCGACGCCCTTCTGGTTCGGCCTGATCGGGCTGGCGCTCGCCGCGATTCACGCGTTGCCGCTTCTCGCGCGGCTGTGGGACGGGCCCAAGGCGCTGCGGCGCGTGCTCGAGCTGTGCGCGATCGCGATCGTGATGCCGCCGCTGACCAAATGGCAGGTCTGGGACATCGGTGACCCGGTGCTGGCGCTCGTCGCGCTCGGCGGCGCGGCGCTGGCGGGGGCGGGGATCGCGCGCGGCTGGCGGGTCGAGGCGCGCGCCGCCGACGGCCGTTTCGCCTGGCTGACCGCGACCGCCAGCGCGCTGCTCGCGCTCGCGATCCTCCTCGTCCTACCGCGCTGGATAGCGCCGCTCGCCGTCGGGCTGGTCGCGGCGGCGATGCTCTTCTTCGGCAAGGCGGCGGGTGACCGGCGGATCGAGCCCGTCGCGGCGGGCTTCGTCGGCGCCGCGATCCTCGCGCTCGTCGCGCCGCCGCTGGCGTTCGCCGAACTGCCGCGCCTTGTCGAGGGGGCGAATGGGATCGAAGGACAGGCCTTCTTGCGCTGGGCCGGCCTCGCGGCGATCGCCGCGCTGTTCGCGCTGCGCGCCGAAGGGCGGATCATCCGGCGCCTCGGCCAGTTCGCCACGGCGCTGCTCGTCTATGGCGCTTTCGCCCAGATCGTTCCTGCCGACGGGCTGATGCTGATCCCCGCGCTCGGCGGTGCGGCGGCGCTGCTCGCGGCGCGGCGCATCCCGCTCGCGCGCGTCGATGCCGCGGCCGCTGGCTTCGTCGCCCTCAGCCTAGGTTGGGCGGCCTGGCCGATCGGCGCCTGGTCGTCGGCGGCGCTGCTCTCACTCGCCGGGGTGCCGATGCCGGTCGAGGCCGCGATGCTCCCGGTCGACCGGCTGCTGCTGCGGCTGCTGCTCCCGGCTCTCCTGTTCGGCGCGCCGCTGTGGCTCATCCGCGGCGCGCTGCCCCGCTGGCTGCTCCTCGCCGGGCTCGGCATCGCGGGGATCGTCGGCGGCATCGCGGTCCACGGCCTCTACCGCTTCGGCTTTGCGGCGCTTGCGGGTAGCGATTTCGTCGCGACGGGCATCGCGCAGCGGCTGGTGTGGGAGGCGCTGCTCATCGGCGCGGGCTGGCTCGCGATGCGGCGCGGCGGGCTCGCGCTCGCGCGGCCGCTCGTCGTCGCGGGCACGCTCCACGCGCTCGTCTACGGTATTCTCCTCCACAATCCGCTGTGGGCGCAGCAGGCGGTCGGCGGCTGGCCGCTCGCCAATCTGCTCGCGCCGCTGTTCCTGCTCGCCGGGACCGGCGCGATCCTGACGCGGCGGTTGTTCCCCGCGGCGCCCGCGCTGCTCGGGCGCGCGGTCCAGATCGTCCTGATGCTGCTCGTCGCGGGTTTCGCCTGGGCGACGCTGCGCCAGCTCTTCCACGGCAGCCTGCTCGTCGAGCCGGGGGTCGCGCCGGCCGAGAATATCCTGCGCTCGCTGCTGATCCTCGCGCTCGCGATCGGCTTCCTGCTCTGGGGCATCCGCACCGCGCGCCACGACTGGCGCATCGCCTCGCTGCTCTTGATGCTCGGCGCGGTGGGCAAGGTCTTCCTGTTCGACACCTCGGGGCTCGAGGGTCTGCTGCGCATCGGATCGTTCGTCGCACTCGGTTTCAGCCTGATCGGAATCGGCTGGCTCTACAGCCGCCAGTTGGCGGGCCCCGCGTCGCCGCAGAAGGAAAAGCCGTGATCCGTTCCCCCCTGTTTCCTGTGCTTGGTGCCGCGCTGCTGGCGAGCGTTGCGGCGTGCGGCGACGGCGATGCGCCGGCGGAGCGGCAGGCCGCGGCCGCGCCGCGCTCTTGCCCGGCGATCGGCGACGCGCCGGTCCATCTCGCCGGCGGCAGCTTCGCGATGGGCGAGGACGACGTCTATGCCGAGGAGGGGCCGGTGCGGCAAACCACCGTCGGCGCATTCTGGATCGACCCGCACGAGGTCACCAACCGCCAGTTCGCCGCCTTCGTGAAGGCGACGGGCTATGTCACCGTCGCCGAAAAGCCGGTCGACCCCAAACAGTTCCAGGTCCCCGCCGACCAGATTCCGCCCGACATGCTGAAACCGGGATCGGCGGTCTTCACCCCGCCCGATTTCCCGTCGAACAATTACAACGACTGGTGGAAATATGTCCCCGGCGCGAACTGGAGGAAGCCCTACGGCCCGGCCGGCCCCGACGACGTCGCGAACGAGCCCGTCGTCCACCTCGCCTGGGATGATATGGTGGCTTACGCAAAATGGGCGGGCGGGCGCATCCCGACCGAGGCCGAGTGGGAATATGCCGCGAGCGCGGGCAAGCCCTCGCGCAACGTCCAGCCCGCCGAAGCGAACAGCTGGCAGGGCGCCTTCCCCAACTACAATGCCGAAACCGACGGCTTCAAGGGCGTCGCCCCGGTCGGCTGCTACCGGCCGAACGCCAACGGCCTCTACGACATGGTCGGCAATGTCTGGGAGGTGACGTCCGATTTCTTCCGCCCCGGTCACGATCCCGGCGACAGGGACAATCCGAAGGGCCCCGACGAAAACCACGCCTATGACCCCTTCAATCCCGGCATGCCGTCGCGCACCGTGAAGGGAGGCAGCTATCTCTGCGCGCCCAATTATTGCCAGCGCTACCGCCCGGCCTCGCGCCAGGGCCGCGATCCCGGCCTCGGCACCAGCAACGTCGGCTTCCGCCTCGTCTACGACCGGCCGCCGGCCCGGACCCTCACCCCGTGATCGCGGGCAGGTCGAGCCCCTGTTCGCGCGCGCAGGCGATCGCCTCCTCATAGCCGGCGTCGGCGTGGCGCATGACCCCGGTGGCGGGGTCGTTCCACAGCACGCGGCCGAGCCGCTCGGCGGCCTCGTCGCTGCCGTCGGCGACGATCACCATGCCGCTATGCTGCGAATAGCCCATGCCGACCCCGCCGCCGTGATGCAACGATACCCAGGTCGCGCCGCTCGCGGTGTTGAGCAGCGCGTTCAGGAGCGGCCAGTCGCTGACCGCGTCGCTGCCGTCCCGCATCGCCTCGGTCTCGCGATTGGGGCTCGCGACGGATCCCGAATCGAGATGGTCGCGCCCGATCACGACGGGCGCCTTGAGCTCGCCCGATGCCACCATCTCGTTGAAGGCGAGGCCGAGCCGGTGGCGGTCGCCGAGCCCGACCCAGCAGATGCGCGCGGGCAGTCCCTGAAAGTGGATGCGCTCGCGCGCCATGTCGAGCCAGCGGTGAAGGTGCGCATTGTCGGGGAGCAGTTCCTTCACCTTGGCGTCGGTTTTATAGATGTCCTCGGGGTCGCCCGACAGCGCCGCCCAGCGAAAGGGCCCGACGCCGCGGCAGAAGAGCGGGCGGATATAGGCGGGGACGAAGCCGGGGAAGGCGAAGGCGTCGGCGACTCCCTCGTCGAAGGCGACCTGGCGGATGTTGTTGCCGTAATCGACCGTCGGCACCCCGGCCTTCCAGAAATCGAGCATCGCGCGGACGTGCACTGCCATCGACGCGCGCGCCGCGCGGTCGACCGCCTGCGGGTCGCTCTCGCGTTTCGCGAACCATTGGTCGAGGCTCCAGCCTTGCGGCAGATATCCGTTGACCGGGTCGTGCGCAGAGGTCTGGTCGGTGACCAGATCGGGGCGCACCCCGCGGCGTACGAGTTCGGGGTAGACGTCGGCGGCGTTGGCGCAGAGCCCGACCGAGATCGGCTCCTTCGCTTGCCCCACCATCGCCAGCGCTTCGTCGAGGCTTTTCGCCTCGACGTCGAGATAGCCGGTGTCGAGCCGCATCGCGATCCGGCTCGGCTGGCATTCGATCGCGAGGCACGAGGCGCCCGCCATCGTCGCCGCGAGCGGCTGCGCGCCGCCCATGCCGCCGAGCCCGGCGGTCAGGATCCAGCGGCCCGAAAGGTCGCCGCCATAATGCTGGCGCCCCGCCTCGACGAAGGTTTCGTAGGTGCCCTGAACGATGCCTTGGCTGCCGATGTAGATCCAGCTGCCCGCGGTCATCTGGCCGTACATCATCAGGCCCTTCTTATCGAGCTCGTGGAAATGCTCCCACGTCGCCCATTTGGGGACGAGGTTGGAATTGGCGAGCAGCACGCGCGGCGCGTTGCGGTGCGTCTTGAACACCCCCACCGGCTTGCCCGACTGGACGAGCAGCGTCTCGTCGTCCTCGAGGCGCTTCAGCACTTCGGCGATGCGGTCGAAACTCTCCCAGTCGCGCGCCGCGCGGCCGATGCCGCCATAGACCACCAGCTCGTGCGGCGCCTCGGCGACGCGCGGGTCGAGGTTGTTCATCAGCATGCGCAGCGGCGCCTCGGTGAGCCAGCTCTTCGCGTTGAGTTCGGGGCCGGTCGGCGCGGCGATGCGGCGCTGGTTGTCGAGGCGGGTCATGGGCGTCCTTTCGCAAAGTCGAGCGCGGCGGCGATCGCCTGGCGCAGCACGGGGCGGATCGGGGGATCGGGGTCGATCGGGGTCGGCCAATCGGCCTCGGAGAGTTTTTCCGGTTCGGCCATGTAGCCGCGCATCGCGAGCTCCATCTGGATCGCATGGACACCGGCTTCTGGACGGCCGTAATGGCGGGTCGTCCAGCCGCCCTTGAAGCGGCCGTTGACGACATGGCTCTCGCCGCTTGCCGCGCAGAGGTTGGTGATCGCCGCCTCGAGCTCGTCCGCGCAGGTCGCGCCGCCGTTGGTGCCGATGTTGAACTGCGGCAGTTCGCCGTCGAACAGGCGCGGCACGCGGCTGCGGATCGAATGCGCGTCATAGAGGACGACGCGGCCGTGCGCGTCCCGCAGGCGGGCGAGTTCGGCCGAGAGCGCCTCGTGATACGGGCGGTGATATTGGTGAAGCCGCCGGGTGATCTCGGCCTCGTCGGGTTCGCCGAAGCGATAGAGGGGCGCGCCGTCGAAGGTCGTCGTCGGGCACAGCTCGGTCGTCGCCTGCCCGGGATAGAGCGACGCGCCCGACGGGTCGCGGTTCATGTCGATGACGCTGCGCGAGATGTCGGTCGCGACGAGCGTTGCGCCCATGTCGGCGGCGAAGGCATAAAGGTCGGCGATCCACCAGTCGGTGTCGAGCCGCGCGCGCGCGGGCGAGACGAACTGGTGGTCGAGTTCGCCAAGGTCGGTGCCGCCGTGCGGAAAGGCGACGACCAGCGGCTCGGTGCCGCGCCGAACCGTCAGCCAGCTCATGGCGCGACGCCGGGAAGGTCGAGCGCCGCGACCAGCGCACCCGAACGGACGAGCGCGATCGCGGCCTCCATGTCGGGCGCCATATGGCGGTCGCCCCGCAGCGTCGGCACCGCGGCGCGCAGGCGGCCGCGCACCGCCTCGATCGGCGCGCTCGACGCGAGCCCGGCGTGGAAGTCGCAGCCCTGCGCGCCCGCGAGCAGCTCGATGCCGAGAATCGCGTCGACATTCGCCGCCATCGTCTCCAGCCGCCGCGCGCCGTGCGCCGCCATGCTGACATGATCCTCCTGATTGGCGGAGGTCGGGATCGAATCGACGCTCGCGGGCATCGCGCGCTGCTTGTTCTCGGACACCAGCGCGGCAGCGGTGACCTGCGGGATCATGAAGCCCGAGTTGAGCCCCGGCTCGGGGGTCAGGAAGGCGGGGAGGCCCGACAGCGCCGGGTCGACAAGCATAGCGATGCGCCGTTCGGCGAGGCTGCCGATCTCGCACAGCGCCAGCGCGATCATGTCGGCGGCGAAGGCGACGGGCTCGGCGTGGAAATTGCCGCCCGACAACGCCTCATCGGTTTCGGCGAAGATCAGCGGATTGTCCGACACGCCATTGGCCTCGATCGCGAGCGTGGTCGCCGCCTGCCGCAGCAGGTCGAGCACCGCGCCCATCACCTGCGGCTGGCAGCGCAGGCAATAGGGGTCCTGAACGCGAAGGTCGTCGACGCGGTGCGAGGCGCGGATCGCCGATCCCTCCATCAGCTCGCGCAGCGCCGCCGCGGTCTCGATCTGGCCCTTGTGGCCGCGCAGTTCGTGGATGCGCGCGTCGAAGGGGGCGTCCGACCCCTTGGCGGCCTCGGTCGAGAGGATGCCGGTGACGAGCGCGCTGCGGTAGAGCCGTTCGGCCTCGATCAGCGCGTGGAGGGCGTATGCGCAGGAGAATTGCGTGCCGTTGAGGAGCGCGAGCCCTTCCTTCGGGCCAAGTTCGATCGGCGCGAGCCCCGCGGCGGCGAGCGCCGCTTCGGCGGGCCGGCGCTCGCCCTTCACGAAGATCTCGCCGACCCCGATCATCGCCGCGGTCATGTGCGCGAGCGGGGCGAGGTCGCCCGAGGCGCCGACCGATCCCTGCGCCGGGACGACGGGAACGAGGTCCCGGTGCAGCATCGCCTCGAGCAGCGCGACCGTCGCGGGCCGAACGCCCGAGGCGCCGCGCGCGAGGCTCGCGAGCTTCAGCCCCATCATCAGCCGCGCGATGGGGACCGGCATCGGTTCGCCGACGCCCGCGGCGTGGCTCAGCACGATATTGCGCTGGAGCGCGGCCAGGTCGGCGTCGTCGATCCGCACGCTCGCCAGCTTCCCGAAGCCGGTGTTGATGCCATAGACGGGCGTGTGCTGCGCGAGGATGCGGGTCACCGCGGCGGCGCTTTCGGCGATCCGCGGCGCGGTCGCGGGGTCGAGCGTCGCGGGCGTCCCGTCGCGCAGGTCGCGCCAGCCGGCGATCGTCATATGCCCGGGCTCGATGATCATTGTCCGTCCTTGATGCGTTGATGAAGCGGGTTGAAGCCGATGCGGTAGACGAGCTCGGCGGGACCCTCGGCGTTCCAGATCGCGAGGTCGCACGCCTTGCCGGCTTCGAGCGTCCCGATCTCGGCCGAAAGGCCAAGCGCGGCGGCGGCGTGGACCGTGACCGCGCGCAGCGCCTCGGCCACCGTCAGCCCGAACAGGGTCGCGCTCATGTTGAGCATCAGGAGCAGCGAGGTCGTCGGCGAGGTGCCGGGGTTGCAGTCGGTCGCGATCGCGATCCGCGCGCCGTGGCGCCGCATCGCCTCGACCGGCGGCAGTTTCGTCTCGCGCATGAAATAATAGGCGCCGGGCAGCAGCACCGCGACCGTTCCCGCCGCCGTCATCGCGCGGATGTCGTCGTCGGTCGCATGTTCGAGATGGTCGGCCGACAGCGCGCCATGCCGCGCGGCGAGCGCGCTGCCGTGGAGCGCCGACAATTGCTCGGCGTGGAGCTTGACCGCGAGACCGTGCGCCTCGGCCGCCGCGAACACCCGTTCGCATTGCACGGGCGAGAAGCCGATGCCCTCGCAAAAAGCGTCGACCGCGCTCGCGAGCGGGGCGGCGGCGGGGATCATTTCGCGCACGACGAGGTCGATATAGGCGTCGCTGTCGCCTTGATATTCGGGGGGCAGCGCGTGGGCGCCGAGGAAGGTCGGTTCGACGCGAATGCGGCGCTCAGCGGCGAGTGCGCGCGCCGCGCGGAGCATCTTGAGCTCATTCGCGGTGTCGAGACCATAGCCCGACTTGATCTCGATCGTCGTCACCCCCTCGGCGATCAGCGCGTCGAGGCGGGGGAGGGCGGTCTCGACCAGCTCGGCCTCGCTCGCCGCGCGCGTCGCGCGCATCGTCGAGACGATGCCGCCGCCCGCGCGCGCGATCTCCTCATAGCTCGCGCCGTCGAGCCGCATCGCCCACTCGTTCGCGCGGCTGCCGGCGTGGACCAGATGGGTGTGGCAGTCGATCAGCCCGGGGGTGATCAGCCGTCCCTCGCAATCGGTGGTCCGCGAGACCCCCGAAGGTGCGCCCGCTGCAGGTCCGGCATAGACGATGCGGCCGTCCTTCGCCGCGACGACGCCGTCGTCGATCAGGCCGAGGCCATCGCCGATCATGGTCGCGAGTCGGGCGTTCGTCCAGCACTGGTCCATCTGGACAGTCTCGTCCGAATGCGTCATTATGTCTAGACATAATATGAAGGCGTGGTGACGTAGTTCGGTTTTGGAAGGCTCGCTTACCCTCCTCGTCACCCCGGACTTGATCCGGGGTCCCGCTTTTCGCGCGTTGCCGAGCGGGACCCCGGATCAAGTCCGGGGTGACGAAGCAGGAAAAATCATGCCTCGCTCTCCAAACTGCGCCACCGCATAGGAAGGACCCGAAATGGCGGCTTACTGGTTCGAACGCGCCTGGATCGACGATCGCTGGCAAGGCGATGTGCGGCTGACCGTCGCCGAAGGCCGTATCGCGTCGATCGAGACCGGCGTCGCAGCGGAACGCGGCGACGAGCGCCACCGCGCGGTCCTGCCGGGGCTCTGCAACGTCCACAGCCACGGCTTCCAGCGCGGCATGGCGGGCCTGTCCGAACGGCGCAGCCGGCCGGACGACAATTTCTGGAGCTGGCGCGAGATCATGTACCGCTTCCTCGACCGGCTGACGCCCGAGGATGTCGCGGCGATCACCGCGCAGGCCTATGCCGAGATGCTCGAAACCGGCTTCACCCGCGTCGGCGAGTTCCATTATCTGCACCACGACTCCGCCGGCGCACCCTATGCCGACCCCGCCGAGATGGCAGGCGCGATCGCCGCGGCGCGCGCGGCGAGCGGCATCGGGCTGACCCTGCTTCCCGTCTTCTACGCGCACGGCAATTTCGGCGGCGCCGCGCCGAGCCCGGGCCAAAGGCGATTTCTCTGCGATGTCGACGGCTTCGCGGCGCTTTTCGATGCGGCGCGCGGCAAGCTGGCGGGCGACGATCTGATCGGGATCGCGCCGCACTCGCTGCGCGCGGTGACGCCGGGCGAACTCGCGGCGCTGCTAACGCTGTCGCCGACGGGCCCCGTGCATATCCATGCCGCCGAGCAGGTGAAGGAGGTCGAGGATTGCCTCACGTGGAGCGGCGCGCGGCCGGTCGAATGGCTGCTCGCCAACGCCGGGATCGATGCGCGCTGGTGCCTCATTCATTCGACCCATCTGACCGGCGGCGAAACCAGCGCGCTCGCGGCGAGCGGCGCGGTCGCGGGGCTGTGCCCGGTGACCGAGGCGAACCTCGGCGACGGTATCTTTCCCGCCGTCGATTATCTCTCCGCGGGCGGGCGCTTCGGGGTCGGTACCGACAGCAATATCCTGATCGACGCGGCGCAGGAGTTGCGCGCGCTCGAATATTCGCAGCGCCTCGCCCACCGCGCGCGCGCTTTGCTTGCGGATGAGGATGCGCCCTTCGTCGGCGCGCATCTTTTCGCCCGGGCGCTCCATGGCGGCGCGCAGGCGCTCGGCGTTTCCGCGAGGCTTGCGGTGGGGCAGGCGGCCGACATGGTGTCGCTCGACCTCGATCACCCCGCCTTCGCCGGCACCGACGACGCGACCCTGCTCGACCGCTGGATCTTCGCCGCGCGCGCCGGGTCGATCGACTGCGTCTGGCGCGCCGGCGTCAAGCGCGTCGAGGCGGGCCGCCACCTCGACGCCGCCCCGATCGCCGCCGCCTACCGCGCCTGTATCGCGCGGCTTCTGACATGAATCCCGCGAGGCGCATCCGCGACGAGATTGCGGCGTCGATCCAGTCGGGCGCGTGGCGGCCCGGCCACCGTATCCCGACCGAACAGGAACTCGCCGCGCGCTATGGCTGTGCGCGCGCGACGGTGAGCAAAGCGCTAAGCGAACTCGCGGCGTCGGGGCTGATCGAACGGCGCCGCAAGGCGGGGTCGTTCGTCGCGCATCCGCCGGTGCATTCGGCGGTGATGACGGTGCCGGATCTCGCCGAACTGATCGCCGCGCGCGGCGAGGCCTATCGCTGGCAAGCCTTGGCGATCGAGCGGACGGCGGGGGGCGACGATGATTTTGCGGGGCCGGCGCTGGCGATCGAGGGAGTGCATTTCGCCGCCGATGAACCCTTCGCGTTCGAGCAGCGGCGGATCGCGCTCGGCGAGGTTGCCGATGCGGCGGACGCCGACTTCGAGGCGCAGGCCCCCGGAACCTGGTTGCTCGCGCATATTCCATGGACCGAGGGACGCCATGTCATCCGCGCGGTGACGCCGACGCGCAAGGAGGCGAGGCTGCTCGGGATCGGCCCTTCCGCCGCCTGCCTCGAGCTCGATCGCACGACCTGGCGGGCGGGGGGCGTCGTGACCCATGTCCGGCAGCTTTTCCGCGGCGATCGCTTCGATCTGGTCGCCGAATTCCGCTCGGGCCTCGAAAGCGCACGGCCGGGCTGATTGGTTTTGCATTCTCAAGTAATTTACTTATCTTAAACTGCATCTGTCGGGACGCCACGAGTCGACCGGCCATGGTTCGGACGGTCGCGGGCTGCGACTGGAGAATGGTAAGCCGCCGATGATAATCGACTCGCAGCTTCATGCGCCCCGCCCGCGCTTCCGCACCGCGACGCGCGTCGCGATCGTCGGCGCGGGCTTTTCAGGCACCATGCTCGCGCTCAACCTGCTCGAACAGCCGCATGTCGAAGTGCTGCTGATCGAGCGCGACCGGCATCGCATGGGCGCGGGCGTCGCCTATAGCAGCTCCGAAAGCTCGCACCTGCTGAATGTCCGCGCCGGCAATATGAGCGCCTTCGCCGACCGCCCCGACCATTTCTGCGACTGGCTCGCCGCGCACGGATTCGGCTGCGACGGAGCGTTCGTCACCCGCGCGACCTATGGCCGCTATCTGCGCGAGGCGCTCGCGGCGGCGATGGAGCGCTACGGCCGGCGGTTCCAGCTTGTCGACGACGAAGTGCTCGATATCGAGGAGCGCGGCGGACGGGTGACGCTCGGCCTCGTCAATGGCGGGCTGATCGAAGCCGACCGCGCGGTGCTCGCGATCGGCAACCTGCCACCGCATGACCCGCCAGCGGTCGCGGGCGCGCATCTTCCCGCGCGCCTCTATATCGGCGATCCCTGGGCGACACCGTTCGAGGAGGGGCTGGCGCGCGATGCCGCAGTGCTGGTGATCGGCACCGGCCTGACCGCGGTCGACGTGATCCTGCGCCTCGTCGCGCACGGCTTTGCGGGGCCGATCGTCGCGCTGTCACGCCGCGGCCTACGTCCGCATCGCCATGTCGATGGCCTGCCGCGCCCGAAACCGATCTTGGCCAAGCCCGCACCCGAACTGTCCGAACTCGTCCGCTGGGCACGGCGCGCGGCGCGCGACACCGGCTGGCGGCAGGTCGTCGACTCGCTGCGTCCGATCACCCAGATGATGTGGGCGTCGGCCGACACCGGCAAGCGCGCGCGCTTCCTGCGGCACCTGCGTCCCTTCTGGGACGTGCATCGGCACCGCCTCGCGCCGCCGGTCGCCGACCGCATCGACGCGCTCGTCGCCTCGGGCCAGCTCAGCTTCCGGGCCGGGAAGATCGCGAAGGTGTCGGCCGGGCGCGACGGGCTCGTCATCGACTGGCGCCCGCGCAGTACCGGCCGCGTCGAGACGCTTCATGCGGCGCGCATGATCAATTGCACCGGCCCGCAGGGCGACCTGCTGCGGTCGTCGGATCCGCTCGTCCGGCGGATGCTCGCGGCGCGGCGTATCCGTCCCGACGCGCTGCGGCTCGGGCTCGATATCGATCGCGACGGCCATGTCATCGATGGAGAGGGGCGCGCATCGGAGCATATCCTCGCCATCGGGCCGATGACGCGCGGCGATTTGTGGGAGGTGGTCGCGGTCCCCGACATCCGCGTTCAGGTGAGCGCACTCGCGCGGCGGCTGGTCAACGCCCACTGGGTGGCGGGCGAGGGGCTGTGAATCCGAATTTCCGGCTGGAAAACAGCGCGCGGCGCTGAAACCCTTTGTCCCCCGCCCGCCGCACTCGGCAGCCGCGACGGGGGACGAGGTTGTGTGTGCACAAGGAGAACATTAAGGGAACAAAATGCCCTCGTCAACCCTTTCCTCGCAAGGGCCGTGAAACCCCCGAATAGAAATGCTTGCCCGCCTCCGGTTGACGTAAAGGTAAACTTGTCTATCCGGCTTCGATAAGGACCGGGGCCGCTTATGCCCCGGCGGGAGAAGGGAAGGCGCGCACCATGTTCGACAATCTGGCCCTGCCGCTGATGTGCGCCCCGATGAGCTTCGCTTCGTCGCCCGCGCTGGCCGAGGCGTGCTGCAAGGCCGGCGTGATCGGCGGCTGGCAGGGCGGCACCTATACGCCGCTCGATGAATTCGAACGCTATCTCGCCGCGCTGGCCGATGTCGGCGGCGCGCCGCCGATCGTGAACCTGCCGGCGCGCATCGCCGGGGAAGAGACGGGCGAGCCCAAGCTCGCGCTGCTCGAAAAGCATCGCGCCCCGCTCGTCCTGTGCAGCCTCGGCAATCCGGGTGCGCTGATCGAGCGCGTCCACGGCTGGGGTGGCAAGCTGATCCAGGACGTGACGACGATGCGCCATGCCGAAAAGGCGATCGAGGCGGGCGCCGACGGCTTGATGCTGACCTGCGCGGGGGCCGGCGGCCACACCGGTTTCCTGACTCCGCTGGCATTCGTTCCCGCGGTGCGCCGCATCTTCGACGGGCCGCTGATCGTCGCTGGTGGAATCGCCGACGGCGCCGGCATCGCGGCGGTGCTCGCCTTGGGCGGCGATATCGCGTGCATGGGAACGCGTTTCATCGCGACGCCCGAGAGCGGCGTCGTTGCCGGGCACCGCATTATGATCCCCGCGACCGGGATCGACGAGATCGTTCTCGCCTCGGCGATGAACGGCGTTCCCGCCAACTGGATGCGGCCTTCGATCGAAGCGGTCGGGCTCGATTATCAGGCACTGCCCACGGAACGCACCGCGATGCCCGAGGGCGTGATGCCGTGGCGCGACATCTGGAGCGCGGGGCAGAGCGTCGCGCTGATCGACGCGGTAGAGCCGGTCGCCGGTCTCGTCGCGCGACTGACGGCGGACTTCGAACAGGCCGGCATCGGCATCGACTGGCGCGCGCGTCTCGCGCGCCTCAACTGAATGGAGCCAAGGATATGAGCAAGGATCCGCAATTCGACCTGACCGGCCGCGTCGCGCTGGTCACCGGCGCCTCCTCCGGGCTCGGCGCGGGGTTCGCGAAGGCGCTCGCCGCGGCGGGGGCGAAGGTCGTCCTCGCCGCGCGCCGCGCCGACAAGCTCGCCGAACAGGTGGCTGCGATCGAGGCTGCGGGCGGTCAGGCGATCGCGGTGTCGCTCGACGTCACCGACGAAGCCTCGACCAAGGCCGCCTATGACGCCGCCGAAGCCGCTTTCGGCACTATCGATACGATCGTCGCCAACGCCGGCGTCGCGACCGAGAAGGTGGCGCTGGGGCTGTCGGTGGACGAGGTCGACGGGCTGTTCGCCGCCAACGTCCGCGGGGTCTTCCTGACCGTGACCGAGGGCGCGCGGCGGCTCGAAGCCGCCGGCAGCCGCGAAAAACAGCACGGCCGCGTCGTCATCATCGGTTCGATCACCGCCGAGAAGGTCTTCCCCGCGACCTCGGTTTATGGCGCGACCAAGGCGGCGGTGCGCCACATGGGAAAGGCGTTCGCCCGCGAATGGGCGCGGCGCGGGATCAATGTGAACATCATCCAGCCCGGCTATTTCGAGTCCGAGATGACCGCCGAGCTGTTCAACAGCGAGGCGGGAAGCAAGTTCGTCGCCACCTTCCCGCGCCAGCGGCTGCGCCCGCCGAGCGACCTTCACGCGCCGCTACTCATGCTCTGCTCGGATGCGGCGCTCGGTATCACGGGCACGGTAATCACCGTCGACGACGGGCAGACGCTGTGAGCGGCGAACTGCTTGTCGAGACGCGCGGTCAGGTCGAGATCGCGACGCTCAACCGTCCCGAGCGGCTCAACGCGCTCAGCGAGGGACTGGTCGACGAACTCAACGCCTATTTCGGGGGGCTCGCCGAGCGCAAGGAGGCGCGCGTCGTGATCCTGCGCGGTGCGGGACGCGGCTTCTGCGCCGGGCTCGACATTCAGGAGGATCGCTCGTCGGACGAGACGCCGGTGCTGCGCACGCTCCGCACCCAGACGAGCATCGGCAACATCTATCGCAAGATGCGCGCCTGCCCGCAGCCGATCATCGCGCTGGGCCATGGCGCCGCGGCGGGCGGCGGCCTGTCGCTGCTGCTCGCCTCCGACGTGCGCTACGGGACCCCGTCGTTCCGCTGCAACGCCGCCTATATCCGCATCGGCCTCGGCGGCTGCGACATGGCGTCGAGCTATTTCCTGCCGCGCCTCGTCGGGGCGAGCCTCGCGTCGGAAATGATCCTGACGGGCCGCTTCATAGACGCGCAGCGCGCGCTGAGCGCGGGGCTGATCAGCGAGATCGTCGAGGAGGACAAGCTGCTCGACCGCGGCCTCGCGTTGGCGGACGAAATGCTCGCGACCAGCCCCTGGGGGCTTCGCCTGTCGAAGCAGGCGCTCAATCTCAATATCGACGCGCAGAGCCTCGACGCCGCGATGGCAATCGAGGACCGGCAGCAGGTGATTCTGTCGGCGACCGAGGATCACAAGGAGGCGCTCGCCGCCTTCCTAGGCAAACGCGCGCCCGATTACCGCGAGCGCTAGTGTCAGGACCCATTAATTCCACGTTCGAGGTTTGAAGCGATTTTGCTCAGGGCGAGGAGAAAAGGCGTAGGAATATGAATATATTTCAAGGCTTTTCGACGAAGCCCTGGGCAGAATCGGTCAAATCGCGAAGCGACGCCGAAATGGCTTCGATCTCGCGCTCGCGCGGCCTTGCGGGTAGCGATGCTACCCGCTGCACCCGCCCGAACCCGATATCTTCGCCATTTCGACGCCTCGAACGTGGAATTAATGGGTCCTGACACTAGGTCCGGGCGTCAGCCCGCGCTCGCCGCCATGATCGTCCGGCCGTCGGGGCCGATCGCCGCCATCTCCCATCCGCTTTCGGTCGCCCGGCCGACGAGATGGAGCGGCTCGCCGGCGAAGGCGGGCGCCTGCGCGCGCATCGTGAAGGAGGCGAGCGCGTTGGCGCCGAGCTCGCGCTGCGCGAGGTCGAGGAGCAGGGTTGCGGTCAGCGGCCCATGGACGACGAGGCCGCGATAGCCTTCGGCCTCGGTCGCATAGGGCCGGTCGTAATGGATGCGGTGGCTGTTGAAGGTCAGCGCCGAGTAGCGGAACAGCATCGCCTCCGATGGGACGAGCGTCCGCCGCCAACTCCAGTCCGACAGGTCGGGCGCGCCAGTCGCCGGAGCGGGCGAGGGGAGCGGCGCGGCGCTGGTCGCGGCCTCGCGAAACACGATCGTCTGTCTTTCGTGCACCGCGAGCACGCCATCGGCATGCGTGTCATGGTCGACTTCGACGAAGACGAGCTGGCCGGTGCCGCCCGTCTTTTCCCTGATCGTCGCGATCGCCGAGCGCCGGGAGACCGATGCCTCCGCGCGGATCGGGGCGAGGAAGCGGACGTCGCTCGCCGCCCACATCCGGCGCGGCAGCGGGATCGGCGGCATGAAGCTGTCCTCGGCATCGGCGCGCAACGGATGGCCGTCGGCTCCGAGCGTCGCGGTCGGCGCGTCGGGCAGGCACAGGCACCAGTGGATCGCTTGCGCGGCAACCGCGCCGGTCTCCGCGCTGTCGATCGTCGCGCGGAATCGCGCCAGCGCCCCCGGCGTCAGCAGGTCCTGCTGCTCGGCTGTCCGCCCGATCCATGTGTCCCAGCCGCTCATCCTGCCTCCATCACCGTTATTCCGCCGTGGCAAAGCATGACGCGGCGCCGCTGCCAAGGCGTGATTGACTTAGGATTATATTGACATATCCTGTGCCAATATATTTAGAGGGGATGCAGACTATGCCGTCGACGTTCGCATGGGGGGTGAACCGGCGGCGGGGCGCGCGGCGGGCGGCAGCATTGGCATTGGGCACTTCGCTTCTTGTCTCGCCGCTTGCCGCCGCCCCCTCTCCGGCGCCCGCGCGCCATCCCAACATCGTGCTGCTCGTCGCCGACGACTGGGGCTTTTCCGACGTCGGCGCGTTCGGCGCCGGCTATGCGACGCCGAACATCGATGCGCTCGCCCGCGCCGGCGTGCGCTTTTCGAACTTCCATGTATCGGGATCCTGCTCGCCGACGCGCGCGATGCTGCAGACGGGGGTGATGAACCACCGCAACGGGCTCGGCAACATGCCCGAGACGATCCCGCCCGAGCACGTCGGCAAGCCCGGTTATGACACGGTCATGAACCACCGCGTGGTGACGATCGCGGAGATGCTGCGCGCCGCGGGCTATCGCACCTATCTGACCGGAAAATGGCATCTGGGCAGCGATCCGACCCGCTTGCCCGGCGCGCGCGGCTACGACCGCGCGTTCAGCCTAGCCGATGCGGGCGCCGACAATTTCGATCAGCGACCGATCGAGGGCATGTACGACACGGCCGCATGGACCGAGGACGGCAAGCCCGCGACCTTGCCCAGCGATTATTATTCGTCGCGCTTCGTCGTCGACAAGATGATCGATTATGTCGACAGCGGCGCGGCGAGCGGCAAACCCTTCCTCGCCTCGGTCAATTTCCTCGCCAACCATATTCCGGTGCAGGCGCCCGACAGCGATATCGCACGCTATGCGGCGATGTATCGCGACGGCTGGACCGCGCTCAGGGAAGCGCGGGCGAAGCGTGCGGCGGCGCTCGGCATCATGCCCGAAAACGCGCCGATGGTGAAAATGGCGACCACCCCCGACTGGTCGAAGCTGAGCGCCGACGAGCGCAAGGCGGCGGCGCGGGTGATGCAGGCCTATGCCGGCATGGCGACCGCGATGGACCGCGAGATCGGGCGGCTGGTCGCGCATCTGAAGGCGACGGGGCAATATGAGAATACGGTCTTCGTCTTCCTCTCCGATAACGGGCCCGAGCCGACCGATCCCTACAACCGGCTGCGCAACCGCATCTTCCTGAACATGGAATATGACACCTCGTTCGCGAACATCGGCCGCCGCAACAGCCTGAGCGCGATTGGTCCCGGCTGGGCGAGCGCCGCGGCATCGCCGCTGTCGGGCTACAAGTTCAGCGCCGCCGAGGGCGGACTGCGCGTGCCGCTGATCATCGCCTGGCCGGGCAATGCGAAGGTCCGCGCCAGCGTGATCAGCAACGGCTTCGCGCATGTCACCGACATCGTGCCGACGCTCGCCGACCTTGCCGGCGTGCCCCTCCACGGCGGGACGTGGAACGGCCGTGCGGTCGAACCGGTCGCGGGGCGCAGCCTTGTGCCGATGCTGGAGGGAATGGAAGGCAGCGTCCACGGCGATGCGCCGCTCGGCTATGAGCTGTCGGGCAATGCGGCGCTGTTCCGGGGCGATTACAAGCTGGTACGCAACCTGCCGCCGACCGGCGACGGCGAATGGCGGCTCTACGACATTCGCACCGACCCCGGCGAGACGCGCGACCTCGCGGCCGCCATGCCCGACCGCTTCGCCGCGATGCAGGCCGATTACCGCAGCTTCGCACAGAAGAATGGCGTGCTCGACATGCCGCCAGGCTATACCGCCGACGAGCAGATCAACCGCTATGCGTGGGAACATCAGGGCCGAAAGCGCGCGATCAAGGCCGGCGCGGTTCTGGGCGGGATATTGGTGGCGCTGATCGCGCTGGTCTGGGTGTGGCGCCGGCGGCGGAAGGGCGTAGCTGGGCGCTAACGCCCCGGCATCGTCGCAACGAGCGCCGCGACCATGTGGGCCAGGACCGATCCCGCATCCTCGACCGTCAACGCCTGATCGCGGCGCAGCGCGCGCCAGGTCTGGAAGGACAGCATCGCGATCAGCGCTTCGACGCGTGTCCGGTCGGCGCGCACTCCGTCGGGCAGGAGCCGCAGCACCAGTTCGCGCTCGAGCCGGACCACGCGCGTATACTCGGCCATCAGGAAGGGCGATTGATAGCGCTTGATGTTCGCGGCGAGGCGAAAGGGCAGCATCGTTTCGAACACGCGGGCGCGCCGCTGGGTCAGATCGCGCAGGTTCGCGCGCCAGTCTTCGCCGGTATAGGGCGCGATCACGACCGGCATCACGCGCTCGGCGATCGTTGCCGAAATTTCGCTGTAGAGTGTGTCCATATCGTCGAAGTGGCGGAACACGGTGCGCAGCCCGACGCCCGCTTCCTCGGCGACGCGTGCCGCGCTCGGCATGGGGTCGCCGCCTTCGATCAGCGTCGCCATTGCGGCAACGATGCGGCGGTGACTCGTCACGCTGCGCGCGCGGCGGCCGTCGACCCGCTTCGGCGTCTTCGTCACGGATTTCGCGCTGATCGTCATCACCTCCCCGCTGACCCTAGTTGACGCGCCGGGTCAAGCCCGACGCCGAAGTGGCTTGCGCCCCTCATAATATAATGACACATATAGTGCCATAAGTTTCGAGCAGTCGGATGATCGGTGGGGCGATGGACGATCGAGGCCTTTGGATCGCAGGGACATGGGGCGCGGCGCTGCTGCTGTGGCTCGGCTTCCGGCTGTTTTACGACGGGCTGCGGCGGCCGCTGCGGCCGCACGAGATCGAGACCTTCCTCGCGGGACTCGGCGAGCGGATGGACGCGACCGGCAACGACACGGCGCGGCTGCGCGCCTTTCTGGAGGTCGACGACGGGCGCGAGTTTGTGATGCTCAATCTCGTCAAGACGCGCCCCGGCGTCATCACCGATCCCGAAAGCGGTGAGACGCTGGGCGGCGCCGAATGGCTGCGGCGCTATTCGCGGACCTTCGTGCGCGGGCTGATCCGCCGCGGCGGTCATCCGGTCTTCGTCGGACGCAAGGTCGGCGGCTATATCGACGCCTGGAATAGTTCCGCCGACCCCGGCTGGACGCTGTTCGGGACGATGCGCTACCGCAGCCGCCGCGACCTTGTCCGCCTCGCGGGCGACCCCGCCTTTCGCGCCGTGCATCCGGCGAAGCTGCTCGGGACCGAGGCGACCTTCAGCTTTCCGGCGCAGCGCATCTTCGGCTTTCACGCCGGGCCGCGCACGACCGCCGGACTGGCGCTCGCGCTGCTCGCGGCGCTCGGCCATATTGCGATACTGACGTGGGGATAGAGGACCGATGAAAAAGAGATGGATCGCGCTCGGCCTCGTCGCACTGCTCGGCGCGGGGGGCTATCAGGCGTTTCAGGCGAACAAATATCGCCTGCCGGGCCTGATCGCCGACTGGCGCGAGCCGGTGCGGGCCAACCGGCCCGTCGTCTGGCAGCAGGGTCCCGCGACGCCGCCAGCGGGCAAGCGGCCGCCGAACGTCATCCTGATCGTCGCCGACGACATGGGCTGGAACGACATCAGCCTGAACGGCGGCGGCGTCGCGGGCGGGATCGTCCAGACGCCGAACATCGATGCGATCGCGCGGCAGGGTGTGGATTTCACGACCGCCTATGCCGCCAACGCGACCTGTTCCCCGTCGCGCGCCGCGATGATGACGGGGCGCTATCCGACGCGCTTCGGCTTCGAATATACCGCGGTGCCGGTCGAGTTCGCCGAGAATCTGACCCACGGCAGCGGCATCGGGCCGCTGAAGCCGGTCTTTCACAAGGAGCTGATCACTCCCGACATTCCCGACTATCCCGACATGGGCGTGCCGCCGAGCGAAGTGACGATCGCCGAGGCGGTGAAGGCCGCGGGCTATCACACCATTCACATCGGCAAATGGCATCTGGGTGAGGCGCCGCGGCTACAGCCGCAGCGCCAAGGCTTCGACGAAAGCCTCGCAGTGCTCGCGGGGGGCGCCAAATATCTGCCCGACGACGATCCCGACGCGGTCAACGCCAAGCTGCCCTGGGACCCGATCGACCGCTTTATCTGGGCCAATCTGCGCCACGCGGTGACCTTCAACGGCAGCGAGCGCTTTCACCCCAAAGGGCATATGACCGACTATTTCGCCGACGAGGCGATCGGGGCGATCAGGGCGAACAGGAACCGGCCCTTCTTCCTGTACCTCGCCTTCAACGCGCCGCACACGCCGCTGCAGGCGACGAAGGAGGATTATGCGAAGCTGCCGCAGATCAAGGACAAGAAAACGCGCGTCTATGGCGCGATGATCGCGCAGCTCGACCGGCGGATCGGCGACGTGATGGCCGAGCTGAAGCGCGCGGGGATCGACGACAATACGCTGGTCATCTTCACCAGCGACAATGGCGGCGCCTGGTACAACGGCATGCCCGACCTCAACGCGCCCTACCGCGGGTGGAAGGCGACCTTCTTCGAAGGCGGCATTCGCACCCCGCTGTTCATGCGCTGGCCGGGCCATATCGCGCCGGGATCGACGCGCGCCGACATGACCGGCCATATCGACATTTTCGCGACGATCGCGGCGGCGGCGGGGGCGAAGCTGCCCGGGGACCGCGTGATGGACAGCCAGGACATCCTCGCCGGCCCCGCGACGCGCGACGCGCTCTACTGGCGTTCGGGTGACTACCGCGCGGTGCGCGCGGGCGACTGGAAGCTGCAGGTGACGAAGCGCCCCGAAAAGGTCCGCCTCTACAATCTCGCGACCGACCCGACCGAGCGGCACGACCTGGCGGCCGAGCAGCCGCAGCGCGTCGCGCAGCTCCGCGCGATGATCGACGCCCAGAACAAGGGCATGGCGAAGCCGATCTGGCCGGGCCTGGTCGAAGGGCCGATCCGCATCGACGTGCCGATGAACGCGCCGTGGAAGGATGGACAGGATTATATCTACTGGACGAATTAGGCGGCCGCCGCGTCCTGTTATGTCCCCCAAAGAAGAGCCGTCAGTCGATCCTGGCCTTGCCTCGCTTCGGGATCGCGGTCTCGAACGGTCCCACCGGCCAGCCCGACCCGTCGAACAGCGCCGGCGCTGGAACGTCGACCCAGGCATAGCGAACCGACCGGGGGTCGGTGCCGGCCGGAATCGGCAGTTCGACGTCGCGCGCTCCGATGACGCGGGCGGCGACGGGCGCGCAGCGTTCCGCGCATAGTTCGAAGCCTTCGACTGCCGGCCCATCGCGCCCGCTGAGCGCGCCCGCGGTCGCAAAGCGGATGCGGATCGCGGTCTTCGTCCGCGCGATCGTCGCCGCGCGTGGACCCTTCGCGCCGCCCGATCGGTAGACTTCGGCCAGCGCCACCGCTGCCGCGCGTTCGGCGACCACCGCCTTTCGGGGCGGGTGCAGTTTGTGTGCGCTGCCTTGGTCGATCTGGACGACCAGGCCCGCTCTGTCGTCGTTCGCGGCGAAGCGGCGCTGCGCTTCGCGGACGATTGCCCAGTGGCCGCTCGGATCCTTCGGTGCCGGATCGAAAGCGGGAAGCTGGATCACGACGAAGGGCAGGGGCTGCGCGAAGGCCTTTCGCCAGCTCGCGGCGAGCGCGGCGAGGCGCGCGCCATAGGCTTCGGGCCGATGCGTATCGCTTTCGCCCTGATACCAGAGCACGCCGCGCAGGGCGAAGGGCGCGAGCGGGGCGATCATTCCATTGAAGACGCGCCCGCCGTTCTGGCGCGACGCCGGATCGGCGATGGAAGGAGCGAGTTCGCGCGACGTCAGCATATCCTCGTCGACGAAGGCCGCAATCTGCGTGCCGCCCCATGCGGCGTCGATCAGCCCGATGGGCACGCCGAGCGCCGCGCGCAGGCGCTGCCCGAAATGATGGCAGATCGCGGAGAAATTCGCCGCAGTCGCGGGTGCCGACCGGGACCAGCCGCCGAGGGTCATCAGATGCGGCGAGGGTGCCGGGGCTTGCTGCCGCGCGACGTCGAGTATCCGCAGGCCCGGATCGGGCGCGAAGCGCTGATCAAGATCCAGCGCTTTCGAGCGGCGGAATTCCATGTTCGATTGGCCTGCGCACAGCCAGACCTCGCCGATCATCACATCGTCGTATCTATCGTGAAACGAGGCGGCGGAGGCTTCCAGCCGGTAAGGCCCGCCGGCGCGGCGCGGCGCGAGCCGCGCTCGCCAGACGCCGTCGGCGTCCGCGACCGCTACCGCGCGCTTGCCGCCCAGCGAAACCTCGACCCGCTCGCCGGGCTTGGCGCGGCCCCAGATCGCGATCGGGCGGTCGCGCTGGAGGACCATGTTCGCGCCGAAGAGCGAATCGAGGCCGAGGCGCTCGGCGGCCGGCGGGGGCGGCGCGTCGCGGGTCTGCGCGGCGGCGGGAAGCGCGGCGAGCGCTAGCGCGGCGGCAGCTATCAGACGGATACGGTTGCTTTTTCCGGGCATCGATATGCTCCAAAGGTCGCTAACATCGTTCATGGTGCCCCTTCTAGTCCATCTTCCGGTTGACATATAGCTAAAATAGCAACAATAAAGATGCCACATCCAGCCGCTCGTGCGAAGCGGCGGCACGAGGGGACGGAGGATATTGTGAAGGTAATCGCCAATATATCGGGAATCGCGTTGGTTGCGGGGATGATGGCCGCAGCGCCGCAATGTTTCGCTCAGGAGAACGAAACCGCGGTGCAGGCTCCGGATGAGGCCGATCAGGCCCCGAATACCGCGATCATCGTCACCGGCATCCGCGCCGCCGAGGCCGAAGCGATCGACATCAAGCGCAATTCGACCCAGATCGTCGATTCGATCGTCGCCGAGGATATCGGCAAGCTGCCCGACCAGAATGTCGCCGAATCGCTCGAGCGCGTCGCTGGGGTGCAGGTGCGCCGCGAGATCGACGAAGCCGCCGACATCGCGATCCGCGGCCTCAGCCAGAACCGGCTCGAGTTCAACGGCCACACGCTGATCAGCCCCTATGGCCGCGGCGCTGACGGCCCCGATGACGGCGCCTATAATGTGCTGACCTTGATCCCGTCCGAACTGGTCGCGCGGCTCGACGTCACCAAGCTGCCGTCGCCGTCGATGATCGAGGGCTCGCTGGGCGGCACGGTCAACATCCTCACCCGCCGCGCGTCGCCGAGCAAGAAATTCTTCGTCGGCGGGTCGGCGCAGATCCTCGACAAGTCGAAGGCGGGCGATCCTTCCTATCGCCTGACCGGCCTCGTCGCAGCCTCGCTGCTCGACGGCCGCCTCGGCATTTCGGTCGGCGCCAACTACCAGCGGCTCAACATCGGACAGGATTCGTTCGACAGCTTTTCGTCGTGGCGCGCCGAACCCGATAATTTCAGCCCCGACCCCGATGTCGTCGACCCCAATGGCGACGGCAACAACATCTATTATTTCAACGACATCCGCTACCAGCGCCTGCAGGAAAAGCGGACCAAATACGGCGTAACGACCAACATCTTTTTCGAACCGACCGACAATCTCGAATTCCACGCGGACCTGCTCTACGCGCACGCGAACACCGACCGCACGCGCAACTGGGTGTCGATCCCTCTCAGCCGCAAGTCGACCGATTACACCGACCTCGTCGTTTCGCCCGACGAGAATATCGTCGCCGGCACGGTCAAGGCGGTGATCCAAGGCAATGCCGAGCGGCTGACGCTGCCGACCGATATCTATTCGGGGCAGTTCGGCACGAGCTGGCAGGCGACCGACCGGTTGAAGCTGTCCGCCGACCTGTCGTACACCCGCGCGACGCAGCATTATGGCCAGACCTATCTGCGCGCCGACACGACCGCGGCGCAGCAGGTCTCATTCGACTTCCGCGATGCGGACGTGCCCGCGGTCGGGCTGCCCGCCAATGTCGATATCACCGATCCCGACCTCTATATCTATCGGACGAGCTTCGATAATAATTATGTCTATGCGGCGAAGGAGTTCACCGGCCGGCTCGACGCGACCTATGCGATCGACGGGCCGTTCCTGACTTCGGTCGCGGTCGGCTATCGCTTCGCGCAGATCGACCTGGGGCGCGAAACCTATCGCAACCAGACGACTTATCCGACCTCGGCCGCGACGCGAATTCCGGTCACCGACTTTCCCGATAATTTCGACATCGTGCAGTTCGACAAGTTCCTGACCGGGGTGAACGGCGATTTTCCGACCGGTTACCTCGTCCCGATCATCGACAAGCACGGCAATGCGGGCATCTGTCAGGTCTTCTCGGCGACCTGCACGCCCAATCTCTATGACCCGACGTCGAGCTTCGATCTCAGCGAGCCGGTGCATTCGGCCTATGTCCAGGCCGATTTCGACACCTCACTGTTCGGGCTGCCGGTCACCGGCAATTTCGGCGTGCGCTATGTCAGCACCAAGCTGATCGCGGACGGCTTCTACGGCATCCGCGGCGGCACCGATCCCGACAGCTTCGAACCGGTGCACCAGGTCGTCCAATATGACGACTGGCTGCCGAGCATCGCGACGCGCTTTGAACTCAGCGACAATCTGCTGCTGCGTTTGGGCGCGGCGCGGGTGATGGCGCGGCCCGACACGCGCGACCTGTCGCCGTCCTTCTCGATCACCTCGGCGGGGACGGGCGCCGGCGGCAACCCCGCGCTCCAGCCGTTCCGCGTCAACCAGGTCGACGCTTCGCTCGAATGGTATCCGCAGCGCGGTTCGCTCGTCTCGCTCGCGCTTTTCTACAAGGACGTCGAAAGCTTCATCTATTCGCAGACGGTCGAGGAGGTGATCCCGGGGCTCGACGCCGACCCCAACGACAGCGATCCCGAAACCCCCTATCGCATCGGCCGGACGTTCAACGGCGAAGGCGCGACGATCAAGGGGTTCGAGGTCCAGCTCCGCCAGAATCTCGACTTCCTGCCCGGGCCGCTTTCGCACCTGGGGGTCAAGGGCACCTACACCTATATCTCCAGCAATTCGGGGATCATCGACGGCCGGACGCACAACGAACTGCCGCTCCAGTCGCTGTCGAAGCACAGCGGCACCGCGCTCCTCTTCTACGAGGACGGGCCGATCGGCCTGCGCGTCGGCTATTCGTACCGCAGCGGCTATCTCAATCGCATCGGGCTCGAGGGCAACGGCATCTATTATCGCGCCGCGGGCTATCTATCCGCCGGGGTCAGCTACGACATCACCAAGGGGATCAAGCTGAGCGTGTCGGGGTCGAACCTGACCAACACGCCGACGCGCAAATATGCCAATTATGAAGAGGCGATCGCCAGCTATCTGGAGAATGGGCGGACGATTACGGCCAACCTGAGCTTCCGTTTCTGAGGCTCCTTTGCTGAGGTGAATCGCCCCTCCCCTTCAGGGGAGGGGTTGGGGGTGGGGTCCATCGGCCTTGCGCAAGGGTTCGAGACCCCACCCCAACCCCTCCCCTGAAGGGGAGGGGCTTAGAGAATTCCAAGAAGGGCGGAATAGGTGAAGATGCGATATTCATTGGCCCTCACACTGTTTGCGGGAACCGCGTTGTCCGCTTGCGCGGCGCAGATGCAGGCCCCGGCCCCTGCCGCGAGCGCGCCCGCCGCCGATGCGCTGGCGGCGCGGATCGAGGGGTTTTCGCTCGATTTCACTGTTCTTTACCGGCCCGACGATCCGAAGATGGCGCAGCGCCCGGCGGGGATCGAGGGGGTCGCCTATAATGTCGCGACGTGGCGCGCCTTCGACCCGGCGCGCGCCGATCTTGCTGCCGAAAAGCGCGACGCGGCGACCGCGGGCGACGGTTTCGATGACCGCATCCTCGATGCGAGCGCCGACAGCCGCAGCGCCAATTATTTCAACGCGGGCCAGCCGGTCGCGATGAAGCCCGAGAGCGTGCGGCGCGTCGGCGACAAATTGATCGCGACCTATCCCGCCGATCCGCGCTTCACCCTGACCGCCGAAGTCGATCTCGCGGCCCAGCCCTATCCGCTGCTGCAATGGCGGCTCGAGGCGCGCCAGCCCGGCTATTATTCGGTCGGCTACACCGGCGGACCTCATGTGGCGGCGGCGAAGGCGAGCGAGATCTGGCAGCCGCTGATCTGGCAGGAACGAAGGCTGCCCGACCGCTCCTATCTGACGCTCGCCTATCGCGCGACCTTGCCGACGACGATGGTGCGCGAGGGCGACACCGCCTTCGCGGCGATCGCGCATCCCGGCGAATTCCCGTTCCAGCCGCTGCCGCTCGCCGACAACAGCCGCTTCGGGGTCGCGGTGCGCGACGGCGCGGGCGGCGCGAGCCCGATGATCTTCGCGCCCGTGATGGGCGGCGCGGGATCGCAGCTCGCGGGCGGCGCGAGCACGAGCTTTCGCGCCTATCTGGTGCGCGAAAAGGCGGGCGACCTGACGCAGCTCTATGAGCGGCTCGCGCGCGGCGTCTATGGCTTCGGCGATTTTCGCCACAATGCGGTCGGCTCGCTCAACGCGACCTTCGACCGCATGGTCGATTATTCGATGTCCTCCTACGCGCGCTGGATCGCCGAGCTGAAAGGGTCGTCCTATTCGACCGACGTGCCCGGCGCGGTGAAGAATGTCAGCAGTCTCAACCCGTTCGAGCTCGCGCTGGTCACCGATCGTCCCGCGATGTTCGAGAGCCGCGTCATCCCCTATGTCGAATATATGCTGTCGCGGGAGAAATTCCTGTTCAGCCTCGACCGCGAGATGAAGATCCAGAACCCGTCGCGCGCGCTGCGCGGCCCGACCGCGCCGGTTTCCGAACTCGCGACGCTTTATGCCGTGCTCGGCAAGCGCAATCCCGCGCTGCTCGACCTCGCGCGGCGCGAGTTCGAAGGCTCGCGGACGCGCAACCTCGACGTCGCCGAGCATGGCCGGACATGGCAGAACGCGCTGTCGCTGTTCGAGGCGACCGGTGACCGCGCCATGCTGAGCGAGGCGGTCGCGGGTGCCGACCGCTATCTCGCCGCTCGCGTCGACACGCCGCAGCGCGAATTCAAGGACGCGGCCTTCTTCTTCTGGCCCGCCTATGTCCCCGATTTCGTCGACCTCTATCGGCTCTACGAGGCGAGCGGCGAGAAGCGCTTTCTCGACGCGGCGCAGACCGGCGCGCGGCGCTACACGATGTTCACCTGGATGGCGCCCGCGGTTCCCGATGCGAAGGTGACGGTCAATCCGGGCGGCAAGGCGCCGGTCTATTGGTATCTCGCGTCGAAGGGGCATCATCCGATGTCGGCGCCGCAGGAGGATGTACCCGCGTGGCGCCTCTCCGAAATGGGGCTGACCCCCGAAAGCTCGGGCACCAGCACCGGGCACCGCGCGATCTTCATGGCGAATTTCGCGCCGTGGATGCTGCGCATCGCCGAGGATGCGAACGACAAGTTCCTGCACGACGTCGCGCGATCGGCGATCATCGGGCGCTATCGCAATTTCCCCGGCTATCACATCAACACGGCGCGAACGACGATCTACGAGCAGGCGGACTATCCGCTCCACGCGCACAAGGACCTCAGCGTCAACAGCTTCCACTATAATCACATCTGGCCGATGGCGACGATGCTGCTCGATTATCTGGTCAGCGACGCGCGCGGCCGGTCGGACGGCGCGATCGATTTCCCGAGTCAGTTCATCGAGGCCTATGCCTATCTGCAGAACGGCTTCTACGGCTATGCGCCGGGGCATTTCTATGGCGATCAGGGCGTCAATCTGTGGATGCCGAAGGGGCTGCTCACCGGCTTCGATCCCGAACTCAACTATGTCGCGGGCTATCGCGGCGACGCGCTTTACGTCGCGCTCGCCAACCAGTCGGACGCGCCGGTCGCGAGCCGCGTCGCGATCGACCCCAGGCTCGCCGGACGGGTGGGGGCGCTGCGCGTGACTCTGTTGTCGCCCGAAGGCGCGGCGCGCGCCGAGGGCGACGGCCTAGCGGTCGAGGTGCCCGCGCGCGGGCAGGTCGCTGTGCGGATCGACGGGCTGCGCGCGCGGACGAAGATCGACCGTGCGGGGCTTGATCGCCCGGCGGCGGCGGTTCCCAACGACAGCGCGGCGCTGAGCGTCGGCGACGCGCGTGCCTATCTGCTCGATTTCGGCGGCTTCGGGCGGCGCAGCTATGTCTATCTGCGCGACGACGACGCCAAGGTGGTGCGCGCCCGGCTGCGCTATCGCAGCGGTGGGGGGTGGAAGGTGCTGACCGACGACGCCTTCCCGTTCGAGTTCAGCGTGCCGCGCAAGACGGGCGAGAGCTTCCGCTTCAGCCTGTCGGTCGACAAGGTCGGCGGCGGGAATGCGACGAGCCCGGTGACGGTGCTGGGCGAGTAGGATTGGCTTTAGCCCCTCCCCTGAAGGGGAGGGGATGATTCAGCCCTGAATCTTCTCCGCATGCGCCCACAGCGCCGCGCCCGGAGCGACGCCGAGGCCGGGACCCGAGGGGAGGCGGTAGGCGCCGGCTTCGCAGGCGAGATCGCCGTCGAGCAGCGCTGCGTTCCGGTCGAGGATCGAATGCTGATATTCGTGCATCGGCAACTCGTCGACCGCCGCCGAGGCCTGCAGGCTAGCGGCCTGGAAGATGCCGACGCCGATCGTCGCGTGCGGGATCGTCGCGACATGGTGCGCGGCGGCGAGCCGGGCGATGCGCAGGAACTGGGTGATCCCGGTGTGCCCCATCTCGGGCTGGACGATCGACACCGCGCCCGCGGCGAGGCGGGGGAGGGCGTCGTGGACGCTGCGCCATTCCTCGCCCGCCGCGATCGGGGTCGCGACAGCGCGCGCGACATGCGCAAGCCCCTCGACATCCTCGGGCTTCACCGGCGCTTCGGCGAACCACAGGCCATAGGGTTCGAGCCGGCGGATCAGCGCTGCCGCCTCGCCGCGCCCGAACATCCAGTGGAAGTCGATCATCAGCTTGACCTTGGGCCCCAGCGCCTCGCGCAGCGCCGCAAGCTCGGCCTCGATCCCGTCGGGGTCGACCGCGGCGGCGAACTTGATCGCGTCATAGCCCTGGGCGACGAAGTCGGCGGCGAGCGCGATGCGCTCGTCGAGCGTCGCACGCGGCAGCCCCGAGACATAGGCAGGAATGCTGGCGCGCCGCTCGCCGCCGAGCAGTTTGCGCACCGGCTGGTTCGCGAGCTTGCCGCAGATGTCCCACAGCGCGATGTCGAGCGCGGCGAGCGCGTCGAGCCAGAAGCCGCCGTCATAGCCGCGCACGCGCAGCAGATCGTAGAGGTCGTGCCAGATCGCCGAGACGTCGAACGGGTCGCGCCCGCGCACCAGCGGCAGGATCAGGTCGTCGACGAACTCGCCGATCACGCGCGGCGCGGTGAGGCCATAGGTCTCGCCCCAGCCGACCGCGCCATCCTTCGTCGTCACCTTGATGAGTACCGAGCGGTCCTCGGTCGGATAGATGGTGCGGTTGGAGCTGCGGACCAGATAGCCGCGCTCGTTCACGCTCTCGCCCGCGCGCAGCGGTCCCAGATAGGGGGTGTCGCGCGGGATGGTGACGACGAAGGTCTCGATATGGTCGATGCTGTCGCGCATGGCGGACCCGTCTATACCATCTGCCGCGCGTCGAACGAGGTCCCCATTTCGCGCATCAGCGGTTCGAGCGCGGCGAGGAGCTGGTCGAGCTCGGCGTGGTCGTGCGCGTCGAGTTCGGGGCCCGGCGCGCGGACGAAGGCGGAGTCGATGAGGCCGCGGCGGCGCAGCACCTCCTTGGTCAGCCGCCAGCGATACACCGCCTGCATGTTGAGCAGCGGCAGCGTGCGCTCGAACAGCATGCGGACCGTCGCCTGGTCGCCGGCGCGGTGCGCGGCGATCAGGTGGACGTGGAGGTCGGCGATCTCGGCGGCGGGCATCGTCCCTTCGGCGCCGCGCGCCAGTTCGTCGGTGATGTAGCGCCCGCCGGCGCCGCCGAAGATCGCGCGGAGCTGCGGCGGCGCGGCGGCGCGCAGCGCCGAGATGCGCTGGCCGCACGGGGCGTTCTCTTCCTTGACGTAGAGGATGTTGGGCGCGCGGCCCAGGATGTGAAGGAGCGCGGCGGCGTCGAGTCCGAGTCCCATCGGGCGCGGCGCGTTCTGCAGCATCACGGGGACGTCGGCCGCGGCGGCGAGCCCTGCGTAGAAGTCGCCGATCGCGTCGAGGTCGCCGTCGAGGCGCGTCGGGGTGACGATCATCGCTGCCGCCGCGCCGGCCTGGCCGGCCGCCGCGATCAGCGCGGCGCTCTCTTCGTCGTTCAGACCGCTGCATCCGGCGACGAAGGCGACGCGTCCCGCCGCGAGCTCGCCGATCATCGCGATCAGGCGCAGCCGCTCGGCGAGGCTCAGATGATCATATTCGCTCGCCAGCCCTGGAAACACGACGCCGTCGACGCCGCAGCCGATCACCCATTCGACGGTGTTGCGCATCCCCTGCGCGTCGATGGCGCCGGTCGAATCGAAGATGGTGGGCAGCACCGGAAAGGCGCCGGCGATATTCGTCATGCTCGTCACTCCCTTGGGCGGCCGATCGGCGGCCGCGTCCAGAGAGGCTTAGGCATGTATTGCTAATTTAGCAATAGTTGAGACACTAATCTCCGATCCGGTGCGCCGCATTGGTCAGCGCTTCGACGATCGGGGCGTTATTCTGTTCGGGGATCCAGCCCGACATGCCGACCGCGGCGAAGGAGAGGTTCGACACCGGGACGGCGACCGTGTGGCGATCCTCGACCGGATCGACGCAGACGCGCGCGTAGCCAAGCTGGCGCACCGCTTCGATCGCCGCCATCAGATCGGGCAGGCCGCCCGGAAAACCATCGATCGCGCGGTCGGCGAACAGTTCGGCGATATGATCGTCCCCGTGCTGCGCGAGCAGCGCCATGCCGATGCCGCTCGAGGTCGCGGGAAGCAGGCCGATGCGGCCGATGCCCTGCGTCGTCGTCATCCCCGGCGGCGCGTGGAACAGATAGCTGACGCTGTCGCGCCACAGCACGCCGAGCGCGATGGTGAGGCCGAAACGCCGCAGTTCCTCGAGCACCGGAAGCGCGTCCTGCATGATGCGCGAGGCGTGGAGGCTCTGCGCGGCGAGGACGTGCATGCCCGGCCCGGCGGTATATTTGCGGTTCGCGGTCTGGCGCGCGATCCCCAGATAGGCGAGCGTCTTGAGCAGCCGGTTGACGCGCGTCGGGTTGAAGCCGAGCTGGCGCGCAAGCTCGCGGTTGCCTACGGGCTCGGGCGAGACCGCGAGCGCCTGGAGGGTCGCGATGCCGTCGATCAGGCTCTGGTTCGGCTGGGCATTGGGTTTGGGGTTCATTCGCCTCGATCCATCCAACAAGGGGGCAGAAAAGCGATGATCGCCGCCCCTCGGCCGCGCATGATAGTGCCGCCGCGGGCGAATGCCATCTCCGCCGCCGTCCCCCTCCATAATGTCGCTAAGACCGCAACGCCAGTGTTTCATCTGGCGTGACAAAAAGGGCAGGCGGGGATGGAGGGCCGCCTGCCCGAGGTGGTGGATGTCGTGGTTGCCCCCTCTAGAGGACGGGCCGGGAGTGGGGGCTCGATACCTTGCGCGAGGCCGATGGCCCCCACCCCAGCCCCTCCCCTGAAGGGGAGGGGTTTTAGATCAGGCTTACCCCGGATTCGACGACGAGGGCGGATCGGCGGGGTAGTTGGTCACCGTGATCTTGCGCCGGGTGATCCGCGTGTGCCCGCTCGCGATCGACTTGCGGTAGAAGAGATAGCTCTTGCCGTTCGAATAGAGGCGGTCGAAGTCCGAATCGCCGTAATCGCCGCCGTCGAAGTCGATCGTCACCGGATAATTGGCCTGCGCCGAGGTCGACACGAGCAGATTCTGCCCGTCGCTCCAGTTCACCAGATCGGTCGAGGTCGCATATTGGACCGCGCTGCTGGTGCGGAAGAAGGCGATATAGTGGCGCGACGGCTTGTGCCAGACAACCGAGCGGACATAGCTTTTGAACATCGTCGGCTTCACGACCGCGCAGGCGCTGTTGGTATAGACGGTCGGGTTGCGCATCTGCTGGGTGAAGCCCGGATTGCTCGTGTCGCCGTCCCACGCGCGCCAGCTCGTCCGGTCGGTCGGGTCGGCCGTGCGGAACAGGCAGACCCCCTTCGCCTGCCCGGCATAGGCCGAGCTGCTGTAGGCATACATGTAATAATAGCCGTCGAGCGTGCCGTCCTGGTTGCGCCCGCGGATGATGTTCGACGGGGTGCCATAGCCGATCCAGCCCGCGTCGGTGGTGTTGGCGTCGCCCGGATAGGCGACGTGCGGGAAGATCGCGACATGATCGGGCGTCGCCGCCGAGCGCGCGAAGTCGATATGGCGGTCGGGGGGCGAGACCGTCGCGGTCCACAGCGGGATCGAGGCGTACCAGCAATAGGGCTTGCCGTCGCTCGTCCCGGCGTCGTGGCAGTCAGGGTCGTTGGTGCGGGTGCCGAAATAATCCTCGTGCCCATAGGCGTAGACGGTCGATCCTTCGAAATGGACCGCCTGGATCCATGTCTTCTGGTCATAGGCGTCGGGGTCGGTGTTGCCGCTGTTGCCGGTCATCACCCCGTCGCAGTCGAGCGCCGCCGTCTTGGGATTGTTGGTGAAGCCGGTGACCGATCCGGTCCATTGCCAGCCCTTGGCATTGGGATCGGAGACGGTGAGGTGGATGACGTTGTTCTGATCCTCGAAGGCGCGAACCGGGCCGTCGATATGCACCTTCTGCGTTCCGCACATATTGTCGTCGCTGTCGTGGAAGGTTTCGATCACCGAATCGGCGAGACCGAGCGTTGGGGCGTCGAGCGTGGTCAGCGCCGCGCCGGACGCTGCCGTCCGGGCGGAAGCGGTGCTGCCCCTGTTCTTCGCCGCGGGCGCGAGCGGCAGCAGGACCTTCCACGCCGCCTCCCCGGATTCGGGCTCACCGCTGAACGCCAGCGCCGCGCCGCCCGCCAGCACCGCCACGCCGGCAAGCATCGCCCATTTCATCGCTCCATGCTGCATGATTCCTCTCCTGTTGCACGGCTTTGCCGCCGCTGCGCGCAGCGGCATGCCATAGAAATGCTAATAAAGCAATTTTATCGTCAACGGCATATCGATTTCAGGCTCGCGGAGCGCGCGCCGGAAGTTCGAATTTATAGCAATTATTAGGCGTTTTTCGCGCGGCCGGTGTCACTGCCGGCGAGGGGCTTGCCTTTGCATCACGTTGCTTTAATAGCGTTTCAAACGCACCGGAGAGAGGAAGCCGATGAGCAGAGCCGACGCGATCGTCCTGATCGCCTATCTTGCGGGCATGTTGGCGCTCGGCGTCTACTACATGCGCCGGAACACCAATTTGAAGCAGATGTTCGCCGCCGGGCACCAGTCGCCCTGGTGGGTCGCGGGTCTGTCGGGCTTCATGACGATGTTCTCGGCCGGCACTTTCGTCGTGTGGGGCGGGCTCGCCTATCGCTCAGGGCTCGTCGCGGTCGCGGTGAACATGGCCTATGGCGTCGCGGCGCTGCTTGCCGGGGCCTTCCTCGCGGGCCGCTGGCGCGCGCTCGGGGTCGAATCGCCCGCGCAATATGTCCGTCTGCGCTTCGGCGAATCGGCGGTGCAGCTCTACCTCTGGGCGATGATGCTGTTCCGGCTGATCGGGTCGGGGATCGCGCTCTACGCGCTCGCCGTCCTGCTCTGCGTGCTCGTGCCGCTCGAGCCCGGCCATCTGCTGCGCGATCCGGCGACGGGCAATCTGTCGGTGACCTTCGCGGTGATCGCCTTCGGTGCGGTGATCGTCCTCTACACGATGCTCGGCGGGCTGTGGGCGGTGCTGATGACCGATGTCATGCAGTTCATCATCCTGAACCTCGCGGTGCTGATCACCGTCGTCCTGATCCTCGCGCGGCTCGGCGGGGTCGAAGGCTTCGCGCATCGGGTGCCCGCGAATTTCTTCGCGCTGACCAACGACGATTACGGCTGGTGGTTCATCGCGGCCTGGACCGCGATCCATTTCTTCATGATCGGCGGCGAATGGGCGTTCGTGCAGCGTTTCCTCAGCGTGCCGACCCCGCGCGACGCGCGGCGCAGCGCGTGGCTGTTCGGCGGACTCTACCTGATCTCGCCGCTCTTCTGGCTGCTGCCGCCGATGCTCTATCGCGCGATCGATCCCGCCGCCGACCCCGAGCAAGCCTATATGCTCGCCGCGCAGGCGGTGCTTCCGACGGGGATGCTCGGGCTGGTGCTCGCGGCGATGTTCTCGGCGACCGCGAGCCTGATCAGCGGCCAGCTCAACGTCTTCGCCGGCGCGCTCACCCCGATGTTCGTCCGTGGCGAGGGCGACGCGCGCGCGGTGCGCGTCGGGCGCCTCGTCACCATCGTCCTCGGCCTGTTCCTGACCATCGTCGGGGTCGCGATCCCGCTGCTCGGCGGCGCCGAAAAGGTGATCGTCGCGGCGACGAGCCTGCTCGTCGTGCCGCTCGTCGCGCCGAGCGTCTGGGGCTTTTTCAGCGACCGCGTCGATCAGCGTTCGGCGTGGCTGACAGTGATCGCGGCGGCGGCGCTCGGGCTGTTCCTGCGTTATCTGATCACCCCCGCAGGTCCGCTCGGCGGCGTCGCGGCGCTGCAGCCGTTGCAGCAATGGGCGGCGGGCGCGGGAATCCTGATCGACGTGATCGTCGGGGTCGGTGTTCCGATGCTAGTGCTCGGGGCCTATCATCTGCTGTCGCGGCGCGCCGCGCCGGGCGTCGCGCGCATCGCTGCGCTGCCCCCCGCGACGATCGACGAGACGTCGGCAGGCGGTGCGTCCGACGCGCCGCGGATCGTGGCGCTCACCGTCGGCGCGAGCGGCCTCATGTTGTGGTTGACGGCGCTGACCGCGAGCGCCGAGGATCGCGGGGTCCTGTTCCCGACGGGTGCGGTGCTCGTGGTGCTGGCGCTGTTTTCCGAATGGCTCGGACGGCGCGCGGCGCGCCGGGCAGGGATGGAGGCGCGGCATGGCGAGGCGGTTTGACGGAAAGCGGGCGCTGATCACCGGCGCGGCGGGCGGGATCGGCGTCGCGCTGGTCGCGGCCTTCCGCGCGGAGGGGGCGTGGGTCGCCGCGCTCGACCTCGAAGCGCCCGATAGCGGCGATTGCAATCTCGCCGCCGATATGGGCTCCGACGCCGATGTCGCGCGCGCGCTCGCCGAGGCGCGCGGTGCCGGCGGCGCGCCCGATATCGTCGTCCACGCCGCCGCGGCGAGCGTCAACGCCGGGGTCGCCGACACGCCGAGCGCCGATTGGCTGCGGCTTTACGACGTCAATGTCGTCGGCGCGGTGCGGCTGATCCAGGGCTGCGCGCCCGCGATGCGCGCGGCGGGCGGCGGCGTCTTCACCTTCCTCTCGTCGATCAACGCGCGCTTCGCGACCCCGACGCTCGCCGCCTATGCCGCGTCGAAGGCGGCGCTCGAAGGGCTGATCCGCACCGCCGCGCTCGAGCTGGCGGAGGACCGGATTCGCGTCAACGGCGTCGCGCCCGCGTCGGTCGATACCGACCTGCTCGCGCGCAATTTCGCGCTGGCGCCCGACCCGGAGGCGGCGCGCGCCGCCAATGTCGGGCGCCACCCGCTCGGCCGGCTCGGCACCCCCGAGGATGTCGCGCATGCCGTGCTGTTCCTGTCGTCGGCCGACGCCGGCTGGATGACCGGGACGATTGTCGAAGTGGATGGAGGTGCCGGTGTCACACGCCGTTGACGGCGCCCGACCGATGGTCGGGATCAATTGGGGAAGCAGCAATTTTCGCGCGTGGCGGATCGGCGCCGACGGCGCGATCCTCGACTATGTCGCGATGCCGAAGGGGGTCGCGTCGCTGGATCGCGACGGGATGGAGGCATGCATCGCCGAGCTCGCGGCGCGCTGGGGCGATTTGGGCGACTGCTGGGCGTCGGGTATGATCGGATCGGCGATCGGCTGGGCCGACGCGGGATATTTCGAAACGCCGTCCTCGGTCCGCGACCTCGCGGGCGGCGGCGCTGCGGCGCGGATCGGCGGGCAGGACGTGAAGATCGTTCCGGGCCTGACCTGCACCGGACCGCACGGCGGTCCCGACGTGATGCGCGGCGAGGAGATCGAGCTGTTCGGCTATCTGGCGCTGGGCGGTGACCCGGCGGCGGGGCGCGACCGCTTCATCGTGCTGCCGGGCACCCACAGCAAATGGGTGCATTGCCGCGACGGGCGTATCGTCGATTTCTTCACCAGCATGGGCGGCGAGATCTTCGACCGGATGACCGCGCAGGGGCTGCTGGCATCGGTGACCGAGGGCAGCGGCGCGGCGGGGCGCGTCTTCGACGCCGCGTGCGATCGCGCGCGAACGAGCGGGATCGGGCTCGGCAGCCTGCTGTTCGAAACGCGCGCGCGCGCGGTGCGCGCGGCGCTGGGCAAGGAGGATGCGGCGTCGTGGCTGCGCGGGCTGCTGATCGGCGGCGAGATCGGCGATGCGCTGCGCTATTATCCGGGGCTCGCTCAGGCGCCGGTGACGCTGATCGGCAACAGCGCGCTTTGCGGCCTGTTCGCGCATGCGCTCGGGCGGCTCGCGATCGAGGCCGAGGTGGTCGAATCCGAGCGCTGCTGCATCGCGGGTTATCGCGCACTCGCCGCCGCGAACCTCAGCGAAGCGGCGCGCGCGGCATGACGATGGACTCGGTGGGTGCGGTCGACGCCGCGCTGGCGGCGGCGCCGGTCGTCGCGATCCTGCGCGGGCTGGCGCCGGACGAGGCGATCGCGGTCGTCGAGGCGCTGCACGATGCGGGCATCCGCGCCGCCGAAGTGCCGCTCAATTCGCCGTCGCCGTTCGAGACGATCGCGCTGCTGTGCCGCCATTTCGGCGAGCGCATGGTGATCGGCGCGGGCACGGTCACCGATTCGCGCGACGTCGACCGGCTCGCCGACATCGGCGCGCGGATCTGCGTCGCGCCCAATTGCGACCTCGCGGTGATCGCGCGCGCCGCGGCGCGCGGGATGGTGCCGATGCCGGGGGTCGCGTCGCCCAGCGAGGCGTTTCGCGCCTATGAGGCCGGCGCGCGCTGGCTCAAATATTTCCCGGCGGGCGAAGCGGGGTTGGCGACGATCCGCGCGCTCGGGCCGGTGATGCCGAAGGATGCGCGCTTCGTCGCGGTCGGCGGGGTCGGTGCAGCGAACGCCGCGGCCTTCCTGGGCGGCGGCTGCGACGCGATCGGGGTCGGGTCGGAACTCTATCGCCCCGGCATGGCGGTCGAAGCGATCGCGGCGGCGGCGCGCGCGCTCGTCGCGGCAGCGACCACGCCATTGCCACGTCCGCCCGCGCTCATCACCAACCCCGGCGCGACGATCAGCGAATCGCCGCTGCTCGATCGGACCGGAGAGACGTTGCTGTTCGTCGACCCGGTCCTGTCGGCCTTGCACCATGTCCGCCTTTCGGACGGATCGACGACCAGCGTCGCGACCGACGTGCCCGTCAACGCGATCGGCTGGCGCGGCGAGACGCTGATCGGGCTCGCCGACGAAGCGATCGTCGAACTCGACCCCGCGACCGGCGCGGCGCGGATGCTGGTGGCGGTCGACGTCGGCAGCGGATGCCGCTTCAACGACATGACGATCGACGCGAACGGGACGGTCTGGGCGGGAACGATGCATCGCGGGCTGCTCAGCGGCCGCGGCGCGCTGTTCCGCATCGACGCCGCGAACCGCGCCGCGCGTGTGTGCGATGGGCTGGGCGTCTGCAACGGCATCGCGATGGCCGACGACCATACGCAGCTCTACCTGGTCGACACGCTGTCGCGCACGCTGATCCGCTTTCCAGTGCTGAACGGCGGCGAGGGGGTCGGCGAGCCCGTGATCGTCAGCGATTTCATGGGGCTGGCGGGAAAGCCCGACGGGATGGCGCTCGATGCCGCCGGACATGCGGTCGTCGCGATGTGGGGCGGGGCCGGGGTCGTCGAGCTCGGTTCCGACGGAGCGCTTCTGCGACATCATGCGCTGCCTGCGCCGCATGTCAGCAGCCTTTGCGTCGACGTGGCTGGCGACCTTCTGGTGACGACGTCGCGGATGCGCCTGACGCCCGAACGCGCCGACGCGACGGGATCGGGCGGGCTCTACCGGATTGCTCGCGGATAGCGGCCGTTTGAAAGCGGCTGACTGCAACCGGCCATCGGCGGCCGAAGCCCATCATCGGCAGGGTTCGGTTTGGAGGATGCCATGGCTCCTCGAAAGGCCGCGCTCCATCGCCGATATGCCGGCACGCAACAGCGCCGCCGGAGCGAGGGATCAGGGCTAAGCCATTGATTTGTCGGATATATGGTGCCGCTTACAGGACTCGAACCTGTGGCCCCATCATTACGAATGATGTGCTCTACCAACTGAGCTAAAGCGGCAATGAGGGGCGCCTCTACCAGCGTGCCGGGACGAAAACAAGCATCGTCGCACAGAAACCGATTCCGGAGCTCGACCGGCGGTTTTGCTGATCCCTGCCTTGTTCTCCGCCGGCGGATATCGATTGTCGGGAAGACGAAAGTGGATGTTCGCCCCGCGCCTTGAAGGGCGGCATGAACCCCGCCGCGCGGCTGCGGTTGACCTGATGTTTGGCCGCCGCGGCGATATGCGGCGCGAGGAGCGCAAGCGCGGCGAATGCGAGCAATTCGTGAACGCCGCCGAGCCGGCGCCAATCTCTGCCGTCGACCAAAGTCATTGGTTCATTGAATTATTTTCTGGTGGCGGAGCGGGAGG
>Ga0182745_1000424_pt1 | contig 48085 bp, 44 predicted proteins | sample eDN3rd30CKraftBY_FD_128523 | JGI IMG/M metagenome (GOLD analysis project Ga0182745, IMG submission 128523) | Enriched backyard soil microbial communities from Emeryville, California, USA - eDNA 3rd pass 30_C Kraft BY (version 2) (version 2) | ecosystem: Environmental > Terrestrial > Soil >... | reverse complement strand
CGGTCGGGTCCATCGGATCGCCGACCTTGAACTGGCCGATGATCGCTTTCAGCCGCGCGACGAAATCATCATAGACCTCGGCATGGACGAGCTGACGCGTGGGAAGCGCGCAACCCTGTCCCGACAGGCAGCCGACGGTCCAGAAGACCGCGCGCTCGGCCGCGGCCTGCAGGTCGCAGTCGGGAAAGACGAGACTCGCCGACTTGCCGCCGAGTTCCATCACGCTCGGCTTGATCTCCTCGGCGCAGGCGGCGAGAATCTTGCGTGCGGTGATCGGGCCGCCGGTGAAGCTGATCTTGCGGATTTTCTTGCTGCGCACGATCGCTTCGCCGCATTCGGCGTTGCCCGGCAGGATCGACAGCACCCCGTCGGGAACCCCCGCTTCCTTGCAGAGCTGCGCGAAGAGTTCGGGCGCGAAGGGGGTGATCTCTGCGGGTTTGCAGATGACGCAATTGCCCGCGGCGAGTGCCGCGCACACCTTCATGCCGAGCGAGATCAGCGGGCCGTTCCAGGTGATGATGATTCCGACGATGCCGATCGGCTCTGGCACCGAATAGGAAAATTCGCCGCGCGTGTCGAAGCTGCTCAGGAGTTCGCCGGTCAGCTTGTCGCACCAGCCGGCATAATAGCGGGTCCAGCCCACCGCGGTATCGACGCCGCGTTCGCCGACCATCAGCGTCGTGCCGCCGTCGAGCGCCGCCATCTCGGCGAGCCTCCGCTTGTTGGCTTCGAGCAGGTCGGCAAGCCGGTTGAGGATGTCCCGACGCGCCTCGGGCGGGGTCCGCCGCCATGCGTCGCGCACGGCCTCGGCCTTGGCGACCGCTTCCTCGACTTCCTTCGCCCCTGCAAGGGGAATGTCCGCCTGGACGGTCTGGCTGACCGGATGGAGATGCGGATGGGTTCCGCCGCTTCCGGCGGGGCGCTGTTCGTGCCCCAGATGCAGGTGAACCGTCGGTGCCGTGCTGGCCATATTCTGTCTCCCGAATGCTGTCAGGCGTTCCACGCCAGATGAAGATTTTCGAGCGCCATAACGCTGCCGCCGCGGCAGTTCTCGTCGCCCCTTGCGACCTGGCGGAAATGGCCGATGCGGCCGAACCAGGCGCGATAGAAGATGATCAGCTCCATCCGCGCGAGATGGAGGCCGAGGCAGGTGTGGATGCCAGATCCGAAAGCGGCGTGGCGGTAGAATTGCCGTTCGATCGAAACCGTCTCGGGGTCGGGATTCAGCGTTTCGTCCCATCCCACGAGCGGGAGCGGCGCGAGAATGCAATCGCCGGCCTTGAGCCGGGCGCCCTCAAGCTCGACATCCTCGACGACATAGCGCGGCGTCGCGACGAAGGCGTAGCGGCGGAGCAATTCCTCGACGAGATTGGGTATGGTGTCGGGATCGTCGATGGCGCGCTGGCGTAGTGCCTCGTCATGCGCGAGGTGGCGCATCCCGAAGCTCATCGCGTTGGTCACCGTATCGAGCCCGGCGAGGAACATCAGGAAGCCGATCGACATCAATTCCTCGAAATTCATCGGGCGGCCATCGATCTCGCTCGCGATGATCTTCGAGATCATGTCGTCGCGCGGTTCGGCCATGCGCGCCTGGATCAGCTGCGCGAGGTGGCCGATGATCTGCTGGGCCAGCGCATTGCGTTCCTCGGGCGTGGCGCGCGCGTTGAAGAAGCTCACCACCAGGTGGCGGAACTCGTCGAACTTCTCCATCGGAAAGCCGAACAGCTCCATGAACACGGCGACCGGCAGGCGCGAGGCGAGCGACGATACGAATTCGCACGCGCCCGCCGCCTCGATCTCGTCCAGCAACTGGTCGGTCCACTCGACGACGCGCGCTTCCAGCGGCGCGATCGCCTTCGATTCGAAGAAGGGGCGCAGCATCTGCCGGTACGGCCGGTGCTCGGGCGGATCGAGCATCTCGGGGATCATCTTCGGTTGGTTCGGATTGGGCGGGATCGAGAGATAGCGGCTCGAAAATATCTCGGGATGGCGCACGACGTGCTGGACCGAAGAGCCGGTGTTGCAAACCCAATGGCCGCCATGCGCGCTGGTCCAGAAAACCGGCGGCGCGGTTTCCTTCAATTCCCAATAGCGCGCGTGACAGTCGGCGAGCACGCCGGGATCAGCGATATAGTCGAATTCATGGATCGGCCAACGCGCCGGTGCCTGCGACTCGGTCATCTGTCTCTCCCGTTGACGCAAGTAAACGATCGTTTACATATCAAGTCAACTAGGGAGCGATGATGGCAATGACGATTTCCGATGCGCGCGCGCGCGATGCCGACCGCACCCGACAGGCGATCCTTCATGCCGCGCAGCAGATTTTCGCCGAAAAGGGCTTTGCCGAGGCGGGCATTCGCGACATCACCGCGCGGGCAGGGGTCAACCAGTCGCTCGTCAGCCGCTATTTCGGCGGCAAGCTCAAGCTGTTCGAGGCCGCGCTCGAAGCCGCGCTCGACGCGCGCCTGATGACCGATCTGCCCAAGCAGGATTTCGGCAAACAGATCGTCGCCCGCTTTACCGATGAAACCGGTCGTACCAGTCCCCTGCCGCTGATGTTCGCGGCTGCTGCGGACAGCGAGGCGCGCGCGGTCGCCGAGCGCCTGTTGCGCGACCGGGTGTTCGAGCCGCTGACGCAATGGTTCGACGGCGAGGCGGCGCATGTGAAGGCCGCGCGCTTCATGATGGTGTCGATCGGCTTCTTCACATACCGTGACCAATTGCGGCTCGCCGAATTCGCGGGAAGCGTCGACCCCGCGCTGCGCCGCTGGCTCGAAGCGGAATTTCAGGCGATCGTCGACGACTGACATGGGCTCAGGCTGCGAGCAGCGCGTCGGGTCGCGCCGGTGCCACGAAGCCGAGCAGATGCGCGCGTTTCAGGCAAAGGTGCGGGGCAGCTTCGTCGGTCATGCCGATGCCACCGTGAATCTGGATATTGGCGCGGCCGTTGTCGAGCGCCGCCTGATCGGCGAGCCGCTTCGCTGCGGCGACATGAAAGGCGGCCTCGTCCCCCGCATCAAGCGCGCAAGCGGCATAATAGAGCTGGGAGCGGGCGACCGCGCAGCGCACCGCCATGTCGGCGCACAGATGCTTGATCGCCTGGAACCAGCCGATCGGCCGTTCGAATTGCTCGCGCATTTTCGCATAATCCGCCGCCATGTCGCGCGCCGCGTCGGCGCAACCGACGGCAAAAGCGGCGGCGAGCAACTGGAGATGGAGCGCGGCGCGCGGATCGTCGATCCGGTCGATCGAGGATGGCGGCACGGTGCGAGCCACGTGCGTCGAGAGGTCGAGCGACGGTGCCGATCGCACATCGCCGATCGCGAAATGCCCCGCCGCATCGCCGAACAGACCGAGCGCCCGCGCGGCGCCGTTGCTGTCGAACAGCCGCACGAAGCCGTGGGCGGGTAGCGCCAGCGCGGTCTTTCCCGCAAACCCGACCCAGCGTGCTGCGACGGCGCTCGGCAGCAAGGCGACGGGAGCGAGGAAGCGGCCGAGTTCGGCGAAGACCAGTGCTTCGCTCGCATGGTCGAGATCCATTCCGGGCGCGGTCATGCCGGTCCAGCCCATTGCATCCAGTTGCATCCACAGGTCGGGCGCGCGGGCGCGGGCGCCTTCGAGCGGCATATTGTCGCGGCACCAGTCGGCGGTGACGGTCCGCAGCGCGATCTGATCGTCGTTCGGGGTCAGGTCCATTGGATCACCTCGATTTCGGCAGGCCGAGCAGCCGCTCGCCGATGATGTCGCGCTGGATCTGCGCGCTGCCGCCGGCGATCGTCGCCGCGAACCCCCGCAGATAATCCTGCACCGCGTTGTCGTCGCCGTACTGGAAATCCAGCATGTCGGCGCCCTTCAGCAGCACCGCCATGCGTTCGAGCCGCTGACCGAGGTCGGAGGTGAACAGGCGGATGACCGACGCCTCGGGGCCGGGCTGGCCGGTGCGGACGACCTCGGAAATGTTGCGATAGGTCATCGCGCGCACCGCCGCGACCTCGGCGCGCATCTGCGCCAATTGATCCGCGATGCGATCGTCTCCGATCATCCCGTTTGCGCGCGCCGCGGCAATCAGTTCCCTGATCTCCTGACTCTGCTTGACCTGATCGGCGATGAAGCCGGTGCCACGCTCGAAGCTCAGGGTCGACATCGCAACCTTCCAGCCGTTGCCGAGCCCGCCGACGACATTGGCGAGAGGGACGCGGACATCGTCGTAGAAGACTTCAGCGAATTCGGTCTGCCCCGACATCTTGCGGATCGGCCGAACGGTGATGCCGGGCGTATGCATGTCGCAGATGACCCAGCTCAGCCCCGTATGTCGCCGCGATCCTTCCTCGGTGCGCAATACCAGTTCCTGCCAGTCGGCGACGTGGGCGAAGCTGGTCCAGATCTTCGATCCGTTGATGACGATCTCGTCGCCCTCGATCCGCCCGCGCGTCTTGATTCCGGCAAGGTCCGATCCCGCGCCCGGTTCCGAAAAGCCCTGGCACCAGATCGCCTCGCCCTTCAGGATACGCGGCAGGTGATATGCCTTCTGTTCCTCGCTCGCATTAAGGATCAGCGTCGGGCCGCCATGGTTGATGCCGACGAAATTGGCGCCGATCCACGGCGCGTGCGCCTTCGCATATTCCTCGAGCCAGACGACCTGCTGGACGATCGACAGCCCGCGCCCGCCATAGGCTGCCGGCCAGTTGATCCCCGCCCATCCCGCATCGAACAATCGGCGCTGCCATGCCTTGTCGAAGTCGATCGCATCGACGGCGTCGAGCGGCCGCTTCTCGGCCGGAACATTGGCGTGCAGCCACTCGCGGCACTCCTCGCGAAAGTGCGTCTCCTCGGGAGAAAAGCCGATATCCATCAGCCCGGCTTCCGCGCGGCCGCGATCGGCTCGCCCTTCTTGCGCATTGCGGGATCGAAACCGGCGTTGCGCATCAGTTCGTGGCCAAGCCCGGCGGACAGCGCCATGCCGTCGGTCTCATAGACCAACCGCTTGTTCTCGGCATTGCTGTGGCGGCTGTTGCCGAGGATCAGCGCGGCGATTTCGGCGACCTTCGCGTCGAGTTCGTCGTCGGGCACGCAAGCGTTGGCGAGCCCCATCGCCGCCGCTTCCGCGCCGCTATAGGGCTGGCAGGTCAGCATCATCTCCAGCGCCTTCGCTTGTCCGACGCGGCGCGGCAGGCGCTGCGACATGCCCCAGCCGGGAACCAGCCCCCATTTGCCGTGGGTATCGGCAAAGCGCGCGCTTTCCCCGCAGACGATGAAATCGGCCGACAGCGCGAATTCGAGGCCGCCGGTGTAGCAACTGCCGCGCACCTTCGCGATCACCGGCTGGCGCAGCTTCGTCAGCGTTTCGAGGATCAGCATCTCTTGCCTGAGCCAGCCGAGCGCGTCGGCGTGCGGCGGCGATTTGAGATCGTGGCCGGCGCAGAAATGCGCGCCCGCGCCGGTGATGACGACCAGCCCGATCGCATCGTCGGTTTCGATCGCACGAACATGGTCGCGAAATTGGCGAAACAGGTCGCGGTTGATCGCATTGCGCTTGTCGGGGCGGTTGAGCGTCAGCGTCGCGATGCCATCGGCATCGGCGCGGAGGACGAGGGAGGCCTCGCTCATGCCCGGTCGCCTCGCGTCCTGGCGATCGCGGCCTTGGCGCTGCCGCTCTCGACGGCGTGCCTGCCGAACTGTTCGCGGATCGGCACGAACTCGGGCATCACGAGGCTGCGGCGCAGCCAGTTGGCGGCATCGACGACGAGCGTGTGACCACTGATATAGGCGGCATAGGGCGAACAGAGGAAGGTCGCGGCCCAGCCGAGCTCGCGCACCTCGCCGACGCGCATTCCGGGGATCGTATTGTCGCCGCGCTCGCCCTCGCGGTGGCGCGTCATGTGGCCGGGCATATCCTCGTGCGGGAAGCGCCCCGGCGCGATGCAGTTGACGCGGATGCCGTCGGGCGCCCATTCGACCGCGAGGCTCTGGGTGAGGTTCGTGACCCCCGCCTTCGCTGCCGCCGAATGCGACGTGCCGGGACCGCCGGTCCAGCTATAGGTCGCGCCGATGTTGAGGATCGCGCCGGGCTTTCCCGCCGCGAGCCGCCGCAGTGCGAATTCGCGGCTGCAATTATATGTCCCGTTCAGCACGATATCGACGACGGTGCGAAAGCCGTTCGGCGTCATTTCTTCCGCGGGAGCGGGGAAATTGCCCGCGGCATTGTTGATCAGAACATCGACCGGGCCGAGCTTCACTTCTATCTCGTCGAAGGCGCGCGCGATGGCTGCGGGATCGCGCACGTCACAGGCGACCGCGATCGCTTCCGCGCCGGCGTCGCGCATCGCGGCAACGCCGGCCTCAAGATGATCGGGCTTGCGGCTGAGGATCGCGATCTTCGCGCCGAGCCGGGCGAACTCGACCGCCATGCCCTTGCCGAGCCCCGTACCGCCGCCGGTCACGGCGACGACCTGGCCGTCATAGGTTCCGTCGGGCAGCGCTTTCGCGCCGGGCGGGGGCGGAGCGGGAAGGGCCATCCTATTTCCCCTTGTAGCTGGGCGCACGCTTTTCGCGGTGTGCGGCGCGCGCTTCCTGATAATCCTCGGTCTTGAAGAGATAGGATTGCGCGTACAGCTCGGCGCGGGTGCCGGTGCGGATCGTCGGACCGTGCATCAGATTCACCATCTCCTTTGCCATGGCGAGGTTGATCGGCGGCCTGGCGGCGATGTCGCGGGCGATCTCCAGCGCACGGTCGTCGAGTTCCTCCGGCGCGACGACGAAATCGACCGCGCCCCATTCGAGCGCGGTCGGCGCGTCGATCGGACGGCCGGTCATCACCATATATTTCGTCCGCGACGGGCCGATCAGCGCCGTCATCATCTGCGTGCCGCCGGTATCGGGCAGCACGCCATAAAGAATTTCGGGCAACGCCAGCTTCAGCGTCGTGTCGCTGACGCGAATATCGGCGGCCAGCGCGAGCTCGCAGCCGCCGCCGATCGCGCCGCCTTTCAGCGCCGCGATGATCGGCTTGGTCGATTCCTGCATCCGGAGACGACCTTCCTGATGCCGCCGCACGAAGTGGAAATCGCTTTCGTCGCGCGCGCGGTGGCCGAGCACATTGGTGTCGCGCCCCGAACAGAAGCTCTTGCCCGCCGCGCGGATCAGGATCGCGCTGCTCTCACTTTCTTCCAGCGCTTCGCCCAGGCGCCGCTGGAACAAGGCCGACATGGCGTCGTCCATCGCATTATGCCGGTCGGGCCGGTTCAGCGTCAGGATGCGCAGCGCGCCTTCGCGTTCGCTCAGGACCAATTCGGCCATCGTCCGCTCCCACTTGATTTTCGACGGGACTTGCACGAGTTATATAACTAAGTCAATTATGTCGAGCAGGCAGGGAGGCAGGAAATCATGGAGCTGGCCGGAAAGACCGCCTTGGTTACGGGCGGATCGCGGGGCATCGGTGCGGCGATCGCGCGGCGGCTGGCGCTGTCGGGCGCGCATGTCGCGATCAACTATGCCGGCAACCGCGCGGCGGCGGAAACGCTGGCTGCCGAAATCGCGGCGGCGGGCGGCAGGGCCTTTGCCGTGCAGGCCGACGTCGGCACGCTGGACGGTATCCGGTCGATGCTGGACGCGTGCGATGCGGCCTTTGGCGGCGCGCCCAATCTCGACATCCTCGTCAACAATGCCGGAATCGGTGGGGAGGGTGACGCGGGCAGCCTGACCCAGTGCAGCGAGCAATTGTTCGATCGCATGATCGCGGTGAACCAGAAGGCACCGCACTTCATCACGCAATTCTGTCTGGAACGGCTCCGTGATCGCGGGCGGATCGTCAACATCGGCTCGCTTGGCGGCCGTTCCGCGCTGCCGCCCTTTGCCGCCTATGCCGCGACCAAGCGGGCGCTGCAAAGCCTGACCATGTCGACGGCCGTGGTCGTCGCGCGGCGCGGCATCACCTGCAATCTCGTCGCGCCGGGGGCCGTCGATACGGAATTCAACAGCGCGCTGCTCGAGCGGCCGGGCTGGGCGGAAAGCACCGCGAAGCTGACGCCGATGAAGCGGCTTGGCGTGCCGGAGGATATTGCGGACGCCGTTATGATGCTCGTGCGCGACGAGGCGCATTGGGTCACGGGCCAGATCGTCGAAGCAAGCGGAGGGCTGTTCCTATGACCGACCTCACGGGCAAGACCGCGCTCGTCACTGGCGGATCGCGGGGCATCGGTGCGGCGATCGCGCGGCGGCTGGCGCTGTCGGGCGCCCATGTCGCGGTGAATTATGCCGGCAACCGCGCCGCCGCCGAGGCGTTGGTGGCGGAAATCGCGGCGGCGGGCGGCAGCGGCTTTGCTGTGCAGGCGGATGTTTCGACGCTCGCCGGGATCGAGGCGCTCTTCGCGGCCTGCGACGCTGCGTTCGGCGGCGCGCCCAATCTCGACATATTGATCAACAATGCCGGGATCGGCCGCGGCGGGCGCGACGGGACGCTGAAAGGCGCGTCGGAGGATTTGTTCGACGAACTGATGGCGGTCAATGTGAAAGGGCCGCATTTCGTCACGCAGGCTGCGCTGCCGAGGCTGCGCGACCATGGCCGCATCGTCAACATCGGGTCGATGTCGGGCAAGGTCGGCCAGCCCTTTGCCGCGAGCTATGCGATGACCAAGCGCGCGATCCAGAGCCTGACCTTCTCGACCGCGCTTGCGGTCGCGAAGCGGCAGATCACCTGCAACTGCATTGCCCCCGGCGCGGTGGCAACCGAGTTCATCGCCGCATTGCGCGCGCAGCCGGGCTGGGACGAGGCGACCGCAAAGCATACCCCGATGGGCCGCATTGGCGAGCCGGAGGATATCGCCGGGGCGGTGATGATGCTGGTCGGCGACGACGCGCGCTGGGTCACGGGGCAGGTGATCGAGGCGAGCGGGGGGCTCGCGCTCTGATGGCGCTGATGACCGAAAAGCTTCGCGCGATCATGGCGCTCGATCCCGACCGGACCGAGATCGATTTCGAGGGGTGCGATTACAGCTGGCGCGAAATCGCAAGGGCTGTCCGCGCGATCGAGGCGGCGCTCGCCGATATGGGGCTGCCCGAGGATGCGCGCGTCGGCGTCATGCTGCGCAATCGGCCGGGGCATGTCGCGGCGATCGTCGCGGTGCTGTCGACCGACCGCTGCCTCGTGACCCTCAATCCGATCCTGCCCGACGGGAGATTATTCGCCGACGTCGAGGGGCTGGGGCTGCCGGCCGTGATCGCCGATGCAACCGATCTTGCGCGGCCGGGCCTGTCCGATGCGCTGCGCCGCGCCGGATCGGCGGTGATCGAGATCGGCCCGCGGCTGGAGGGCGTCCGCGTGGTCGAGGCGTCGGTGCGCGCGTCGATGCAGACCTCTCCCGGCGTCGCGATCGAGATGTTGACCAGTGGCACCACGGGCGCGCCGAAGCGCGTACCGCTCAGCCGCGAATCCTTCGACGCGAGCTTTCGCGGTTTCACCAAATATGAACGCGGGCGCAGCTTCGACGATCCGCCAAAGCTCAATTCGGGCTGCACGATGATCGTCAATCCGCTGACGCACATTGGCGGCATCTATGGTTGCATCGGTGCACTTGCGGCGGGGCGCAAGATCGCGCTGCTCGAGAAGTTCTCGGTCGAGGCGTGGGTGTCGGCGGTCAGGCGCAACCGTCCCGCGGTCGCGCCCGCCGTGCCTTCGGCCGTGCGGATGCTGCTCGAAACCGATGTCGATCCCGCCGACCTCAAGAGCTTGCGCGCACTGATTTCGGGGACGGCGCCGCTGCCGCCCGAACTGGTCGATGCTTTCCTCGACAAATATGGCATTCCCATCTGCTCCAACTATGGCGCGACCGAGTTCGCCGGGGCGATCGCCGGCTGGACCATCGACGATTTCCGCGCGCATTGGAGCGAAAAGCGCGGCGCTGCGGGGCGCGTGCATGCCGACATCGAGGCGCGCACCGTCGATCCCGAAAGCGGCGCGATCCTGCCGCCGGGCGAGGAAGGGCTGCTCGAAATCAAGGGCAAGCAACTCGGCAACGCCATGCAATGGCTGCGCACCACCGACCGTGCGATCCTCGACGACGACCGTTTCCTCTTCATCCGTGGCCGCGCCGACAATGCGATCATCCGCGGCGGTTTCAAGGTCCATCCCGACGATATCGTCCGGGTTCTGGGCGACCACCCCGCCGTTCGCGAGGCGGCGGTGGTCGGCGTGCCCGACCCGCGATTGGGCGCGGTCCCAGCCGCCGCGATCATCGCGAAGGAAGGCGCTGTCGCGCCGTCGCCGGACGAGATCAAGGCGTGGCTGAGGGAACGATTGATCGCCTATCAGGTGCCGGTCCATATCCGCATCGTTCCCGACTTTCCGCGTACCCCGTCGATGAAACCCTCGATGCCGGGGCTCGAGGCGCTGTTCGCCGACGACCGGTCCTAGCCGTCGAGCGCCGCGACGATGTCGCCGCTGTTCGAGATGGTGGCGACGAGCGGCAGGTGCCTCTCGATCTGGATGCGGTGCGTGTCGATATGCGCCGGATCGACGATGCCGTTCCGCATTTCCGAAATCAGCGGCGCCGCGCGTTTTCCCCGTTTCAGTCCCTTGACGGCCATGGCTTCCTCCTGCACATTAGATATAACACTAGGTTATATAAGTTAGGGAGCTTGGAGCCCCGCGGACATGGGAGCGGAGAATGTCTGAAAGCTTTGCCGGAAAGTCGGTGATCGTGACGGGGGGCGGCCGCGGCGTCGGGCGCGGGATCGCCAAGGCCTTCGCCGCGGCGGGCGCGAAGGTGATGCTCGGCGCCCGCACGCTGTCCTATGCCGAGTCGGTTCAGGCGGAGATCGAGGCCGAAGCCGGAGTGGCTGTCTGTTTCGCCGCCGACATTGCGCGCCATGCCGATTGCCGCGCGCTGGTCGAAGCAACGGCGAAGGCGTTCGGCGGTGTCGACATCATCGTCCATGCCGCGGCGGACATTCCGCACGGTGGCCTCGGCCATGTTGACGACGAGCGGCTGGAGGCGGGCTTCGCCAGCATCGCCAAGGCGGCGTGGTGGCTGCTCGACGCGGCACGGTCCTATCTCGCCAAGGCGAAGGACGGCGGGCGCTTCATCGCGATCGGATCGATCAACGGCACCTTCAATGTCGTTCCCAACATGACGGCATATGGCATGGCGAAGGCCGCGCTCGACGCCTTCGTCCGCGCGGCGGCGGGCGACGTGGTGGGTGACGGGATCACGGTCAACGCCGTCAATCCGGGGCTGGTCGCGAGCGACCGTGCCAGGGCTGTGCTCGGCGATGACGGGCTCGCCGCCTATGGTGCGACGGTGCCGGTCGGCCGGGCCGGGACGCCCGAGGACATCGCCCACGCCTGCCTGTTCCTCGCTTCGGCGCGCTCCGATTATATCACCGGCACCACGATCAAGATGGATGGCGGCTCGACCGTCGCCGCCCCGGCGGAGCGGAGTGCGATCCTTCAGGAGAAGTTGAAGGCGCAGCAGGGAAAGGCGATCTGATGGATCTTGGCATCAAGGACAGGGTCGCGCTCGTCTTCGGCGGATCGAAGGGCATCGGGCTGGGCTGTGCGCACGAGTTCGCGCGCGAAGGCTGCCCGACCGTCATCGCCGCGCGCACGCAGGCGACCATCGATATCGCCGTGGCCGAGGTGCGGGAAGCTGGCGGGCAGGCGATCGGCATTTCCGCCGATTGCACGACGAAAGACGGCATCGTGAAGGCGGTGCAGGCGGCCGCGGACGCCTTCGGGCCGCCCGACATATTGATCTTCAATGTCGATTCGGGGCCGAAAGGCGCATTTCTCGAAGTCGACGACGAGACGTTTGCGGCGGCGAACACCAATAATGTCATGGCGTTCCGCTGGGCCGTGCAGGCGGTCTTGCCGCATATGCGGACACGGGGCTGGGGGCGCATTCTGACTATCGGCACCAATTCGGTGAAGGCGCCGCATCGCAAATTGCAGCGCGCGGCGCAGAATACCTATCGCGTCGGCGCGCTGGCGCTGTCGAAGACGCTATCGGCCGAATTGGGGCCGTTCGGCATCACGGTAAATACGCTCGGCACCGGTGCCATCGCGACGCCGCAGTTCAGGGAGGTCTTCACGAAGATCGCCGAGGCGCAGGGCCAGACCTACGAGGAGCATGTCGCCGGGCGGGTGAGCCAATGGCCGATCCGCCGCATGGGCACGCCCGAGGACATGGCGGCGGCCGCGGCTTTCCTCTGCTCCGATCGCGCCGGCTTCATCACAGGACAGGTGCTGGTGGTCGACGGCGGCAATCTCGAAGTTTTGCAATGACCGGAAAACAAGGAAAGATCAGCCTATGAAACTCGACAGCAATATTGCGGCGGTGGTGACCGGCGGTGCCTCGGGCCTCGGCCGCGCCAGCGCCGAAGCGCTCGCGGCGGAAGGCGTCAAGGTGACGATCTTCGACCTCAACGAAGACGGCGGCAAGGCCGTGGCCGATGCGGTCGGCGGCCGATTCTGCAAGGTCGACATCACCAGCGAAGACAGCGTCGTCGCCGGCTTCGACGCCGCGCGCACCGCCCATGGGCAGGAACGGATCCTCGTCCATTGCGCCCAGGTGTCGAAGGGCGGCAAGACCGTCCGCTACGACAAGACGAGCGGCAGCTATGTCCGCTATTCGACCGAGGATTATGCTTTCTCGGCGCAGGGCATATTGATCGCGAGCTATCGTTTGGCCTCGCTTTCGGCACTCGGCATGGCGAATGCCGAACCGCTGAACGACGATGGCGAGCGCGGCACGATCGTGCTGACCGCATCGGCGGCGGCGCAGGACGCGCAGATCGGGCAGGTCGGCTACGGCTCGCTCAAGGCCGGGGTCAACGGCCTTGTCCTGCCGCTGGCGCGCGACCTGATGGACCTTGGCATTCGCGTCAACTCGATCATGCCGGGTATCTTCGCGACGCCGCCGATGCTCGCGGTCAAGGACAAGGCGCCCGCGGTGTTCGAAGGCCTTGCTGCCTCGGTTCCCTTCCCCAAGCGGCTTGGCAAGCCCGAAGAGTTTGGCAGCCTGGTGCTCGAGTTGGCGCGCAACGGCTATTTCAACGGCCAGACTCTGCGGCTGGACGGCGCCATCCGCATGCCGCCGAAATAGGCGCGCGCCTTGAACGCTCCCCAGATATTCCCCTTCGCCCGTCAGTCGGCCGGCCCCGCGCCGCTGCGGCGGCCCGGATCGATCCGGCGCACGACCAGCATCGATTCGGACTGGCCCGACGGTTTCGGCCAGCCGTGGGTCATGACCGGCCGCGCGCGCGATCTGCTCACCGGTTTCGACGGCGAGCCGGTCGAACTGGAGCGGGGGGGCTTTCGCATCCTCGCCTCGCCGCTGCGCGAGATATTGGAGATCGCGATCGACCCCGATCATCCGCGCGCTCCCGAACTGGTGGCGGTGCGCGCGGGCGGAGCGAGCCGCCATGCGCTGGCCGAAATTCTGGGCGACCTTCGCGGGACGCCGACCTTTCAGCTTCTCGACGACTTTGCCGGCGCCAGCCTTGTCGCAGGCTGGATCTGGTCGCGCTGGACGCCCGACTGGCACGAGCGCATGCGGGCGAGCCGGGCGCAATCGACGGCCGGAAACAAGGGACGGATGGTCAATATCTGCACCGGCTTTACCGAAGGCGCGAGCTCGCTTACCGCCGACGGCAGCGTCGATCATGCCGACCAGTCGGCCACCGAGGTCGGCCCGCTCGTCAATCCGCTCGATCCGATCGGCTGGCACGAGATGCCGGAGCAGGCAGGGAGGCCGATGGCGCGTCGGGCGCGGCGCATCGACATATGGCGCGCCGAGGGCCTGCTGAAGGTCGACGCCGGATTTCAGGACAGCGGTCCCAACCCGCAGGGCACGCGAACCGCGATCCACGAATATCGGGTCTATGCCGAAATCGACGAGGCCAGCGAAACTCTGGTGTCGTTGCAAGCGCTGCCGCTCATCCTGCCGTTCCGCGAATGTCCGGGCGCTTCGATGAAGGCGGCGCGGATGGTTGGAGAGCCGGTGGGGCAGCTTCGTCAGGCGGTGCTCGACCGGCTGGCGGGAACCCTGGGATGCACGCATCTCAACGACGTGCTGCGCGCGCTGGCCGATGTGCCGCGACTCGCGCGGATGTTGCCGGACGAGCCGGGCGCGGATGGACGCGTAATGCGGTAAAAATCAGCAAAGCACTTGTCTATCTTGTTCCACTTAGTTATATAACTCGGGAAGCGAGCACATCAGCAGTCTCGCAGGGAGGATGTTGGCCATGAATTTCAAGCAGAAGGGCGATTCGATGCGGATGCTGGCGGCGGTTTCGCTGGCGGCGATGGCTTTTTCGTCGACCTCGGCCTTTGCCCAGGCGGCTCCGGCGGACGAAGCGAAATATGATGGTGACGCAATCGTCGTCACGGGCATCACCAAGCAGGACGCGAATATCCAGGATACCCCGATCGCGATCACCGCCTTCAGCGGGCAGAAGCTCACCGAACAGGGCATTTCGAAAGTCGATGAGATCGCGACTTTCACCCCCGGCTTCAACATTCGCGGTGCCGGCAACAACCCCACCGCGGTCAACTTCTCGATGCGTGGGCAGATTCAGGTCGACAATATCGCGACGCTCGAACCGTCGGTCGGTACCTATCTCGACGAAATCTATATCGCGCGCGCCTATGGCCTCAACACCGAACTCGTCGATGTCGAGAGCGTTCAGGTGCTGAAGGGTCCGCAGGGCACGCTGTTCGGCCGCAACACGTCGGCCGGCGCGATTCTGATCCAGACCGCCAATCCCCGCTATGGCGAATATTCGGGCAAGCTCAGCGCGACCTACGGCCGCTTCGATGAGCGCACCGGCCAGGCCGTGCTCAACCTTGGCTTCACCGACAATCTCGCGCTGCGCGGTGCGCTCTATTATCAGAAGCGCGACGGATTCCGGACCGATGTGAACACCGGAACCAAATATGAGGGTCGTGAGACGATCAACGGCCGCGTCAAGCTCGGTTGGCGTCCTGCGGACAATCTCGAGGTGATCCTGTCGGGCGAATGGTACGACACCGATATCGACGGTCCGGCGCGCGCCAACCTCTTTTTCAACGCCCCCGCGGCGTTCGGACCTGCCAAGGCGTTCGTCGACGGACAGGCCGCTGCGGACCGCGCGGCATTCGACGGCAACGAGAATCGCGTTGCGATCACTCCGCCCAGCGCCGTCGTCGGCGCTGATCCGCGCGGCATCTTCACCAAGGCGAAGACGCAGACCTACTCGGCCAAGTTCATCCTCGATACGAGCTTCGGCCAGATTCGCTGGATCAACGGCTACCGCGGCGTCCAAAGCCGCAACCTGGTCGATCTGGATGGGTCGAGCGTCGTCGCGCACTTCACCGAAGGTCGTCAGGACCTCAAGCAATATTCGTCCGAGCTGCAGGCCACCGGCACCGGTTTCGACGACCGGCTGAACTTCGCCGCAGGCCTGACCTATTTCCGCGAAACCGGCTATGACCAGTCGCGCTCGAACCTGTTCAACGGCCAGTTCACCGCCGGCCCGACGGTTCCCCCCGAATATGTCGGCCATACCCTGTGGTCGAATTTCGAGGGCAATCTCGATAACGACAGCTTCGGCATGTACGGCCAGCTCAACTATGCGCTGACCGACTCGCTGCGGGTCACCGGCGGCCTGCGCTATTCGATCGACGACCGGCGCGTCGTCACGCAGACGGGCGACGTGGTCGACAATACCGATGTCTTCGCCCGCTGCACCCCTGCGACGGTGCCTGCGCCGACGTCTTGCGATCGCGAACGGCACAAGACCTTCACCAACCTCTCCTATACGGCGGGCATCGACTACGACATCACCCCCGACATCCTTTTCTATGCCAAGCACAGCAAGGGCTATCGTTCGGGCGCGATGCAGCTTCGCACGGTGACGCTGGAGGATTCGATCCCGTCGGACCCCGAGATCGTCTATGAACAGGAGATCGGTTTCAAGACCAGCTTCCTCGACGGGCGTGGCAAGTTCAATATCGCGGGCTATCACAACGTCGTGAAGGGCGCGCAGCGCAGCCCGGTCCTTGCGCCGAACGGCGTCAGCCAGACGGTGATCGAAAATGCCGACACGCGCACCTGGGGCGTCGAGGTCGATACCTCGTTCGAAGTAGTCGACGGCGTCACCCTCTTCGCATCGGGCGCGCTGACCGATCCCAAATATACCCGTTACGAAGGCAAGGCACTCGACGGCGTGCCGCCCAATCAGGCGATCGTCACGGTCGACAAGAGCGACTATCTGCTCACCGGCATCGTCAAGAAGCAATTCGCGGTCGGCGCCAATCTGAAGCAGGATCTCGGCGGCGTCGGCCTCGATGCCAGTGTCACCTACGCCTGGCAGGGCAAGATGCCGCAGATCGACATCCCGGTGAACATGTTCACCTCGACGGCGCCCGGCGGGCTCGGTCTGACGCAGGCGCAGGCCGACCAGCTTGCCGCTGTCGCCCAGTCGGGGTCGCTCGGTCTCCTCAACGCGCGGGTCGCGCTCAGCTTCGGGCCGGAAAAGAATTTCGAACTCGCGCTGTGGGGCAAGAATCTCACCAACGACCAGGAACAGCAATATACGTTGTTGCTCAGCAACATCTATGTCGGCACCTCCTATAACGAACCCCGCAGCTATGGCGTGACCGCCAGCTATAAATTCTAGGACCATAGGGCGCTCCACGGAGCAACTGGGGGAGGGGCGGCCTGGCCGCGCCTCCCCTTATTTTTTGCGGAAGGGCGATCATGTCTTCAGATGCTTCGGGCCGTCGCGGCCTGACCCTCGGGCTGCTCGTGATCGTCGCGATCCTGAGCTATGTCGACCGCCAGGTCTTCACGCTGTTTCAGGATGATATCAAGGTCGAGCTCGGGCTCGACGATGCCCAGCTCGGCCTGCTCACGGGAATGGCGTTCGCAGCCTTCTACGCGCTCGCCGCCTTCCCGATCGCCCGCTATGCCGATCGCGGCGACCGGCGGCTGGTGATCGCGGTCTGCGTTTCGATCTGGAGCGTGGCGACCGCACTCTCGGCCTTCGCGCATAATTTCTGGCAGATGCTGTTGGCGCGTATCGGGCTTGCCGCGGCGGAGGCCGGGGCGGGGCCCGCCGGAATGTCGCTGCTCACCGAGATATTCCCGAAGGACAGGCGCACGACGGTAATCTCGATCCTGCTCGCTGCCAATGCCGTGGGCCTGTCGGGCGGGCTCGCGCTCGCGGGCTGGCTTTCGCAATGGTATGGCTGGCGCACCGTCTTCCTGATCGTCGGCCTGCCGGGGGTCGTGATCGGGCTACTGGTCTATCTGCTCGCCGCCGAGCCGCGCCGCCGCGGCCTCGCCCAGCCGGCGCCGGCCAGCCAGTCGAGCATGGAAGCGGTGCTGCGGACGATGGCATCGAATCCGTCGTTGCGCTGGGTCGCGCTGCTGCTCTGCATGGTCCCGGTGACCGGCTTCGCTTTCATCCTGTGGGGCGCCTCCTTTTTTCAGCGCGTCCACGCGATGGACAAGACCGAGACCGGATTCTGGCTCGGCGGCGCGATGGCGGCGGGGCTGGTGATCGGCAATCTCGTCGCGGGCTGGGTCAGCGATCATTACGGCAAGGCGAACCCGCGCTTCAACGGCTGGTTCGCCGGGATCGGCCTGCTGATCTCCTTTCCCTTCGGGCTCGGCTTCGCCCTTTCGGGCAACGCCTATGTCGCGCTGGCCTGCTTCGTCGTCGTCAAGTTCATGATGACGCTGCATCTCGGGCCGATCATCGCGCTGTGCTTCGCGCAGGTGCCCGAACAGATGCGGGCGATGATGTCGGCGACGATCAACATGTTCATCGGTCTCGCGGGTGTGGGCCTCGGCGGTACGGTCGCGGGCTTCCTCAGCCGCCATTTCACGCCCGGCTACGGCACGCTGTCGCTTCAGCCCGCGCTCGCGGTGCTCAGCGTCTGCCTGCTCGTCGGCGGGGTCGCCGCGATCATGGCCGGGCGGACGGCGCGCCCGCTGGAGATCTAAAAATCCCCCCGCGAACGGGAGGCGAGGGAGGGATGGCATATTGCGGCTTCCTCCCCGATCGGAGAGGAAGCCGAAGAAAATGGGTCAGGCCGCGGCCTTCGCGCTCGTCTGCACGGCGGGCTCGATCCCGAACAGCCGCGCGGCATTGAGACCCAGGATATTGCGCCGCACCTCTTCGCTAACCGTCATCCCGTCGAACAGCTCGTCGATGATGCGGCGGCTGATCGGAAAGGTGCCCTCGGCATGGGGATAGTCGGACCCCCACATCACATTCTGCGCGCCGGGAAGGCCCGCCGCCGCCGATGCGATGCAGCCACGGTCGTGCTGGAAGCTCGCCCAGACCTGATCGTCGATGATCCGGCTCGGCGAACGGCTGAGTTTTGGAAAGACGAAGTTGGCGTGCGCGACCGAGACCTCGTCCATGCGCTCGGCGAGCGCGACGAGCCAGCTCGCGCCGCTTTCGATGAAGGCGACCTTCGCGCCCGGATTGCGGTCGAGCACGCCGCCCGCGACCAGATACATGGCGCTGTGCTGCGCGTCGTTCATCTGGTTGGTGTAGTTGATGATGCCCGCGCCGGGGCCGCGCTCGACGATCACGGTTTCGAGGCCGGTTCCGGTGTGCATGACGAAGACGATGCCCAGCGACGCGGCGCGCGCGAAGACGGGATCCCAGGCTTCGTTGTTGTATTTCGGCAGGTTGGGCGGCGAGACGGCGGGCAGCATCGCCGCCGTGAAGCCCTTCGACGCCAGATAGTCGAGCTCGGCCAGCGTGTTCGAGAAGTCGAGCACGGGCAGCATGCCGCAACGCACGAAGCGGTTGCGGTGGCCGCCGAGGAAGCTGTCGTTCCAGTCGTTGTAGAGCCGCGCCGAGGCCGCTTCGGCGTCGGCATTGTCGAGGCAATAGAGCCACAGGCCCAGTGACGGGAAACAGATTTCGGCGTCGATGCCTTCAAGTTCCATATCCTCCAGGCGGCCGGGAATCTCGCGGATGCCCTTGCGCTGCGCATCGCCCAGCTCCTTCTCGCGATGCTGGCCGACCCGCAGGCGATAGATGATCTTATCCTTGGTGCCGGTGATCAGATATTCGCCCTCCTTGCGCGCATGGATGGCGTGATCCTTGAGCGATGCAGGCAGCCCTTCGAGGAAGATGTCCGCGGGCTCCATGATGTGGCTGTCGGCGCTGAATACGAAGGGTTTCATGGCAGTCTCCTTTCGACTCGGACTCTGTTTCGAGCATTAAACAACTACCTAGTTATATAAGTCAAGCGCATGTTTTTATGGATTAGAGCGAATAATGACGATAAAAAGATATCTGATTTAGGAGATGCTCATGGATGAACGCGTCGAAACGCTCGCCAGCCGGACCGCGCGGGCGCTGGCCGATCTCAGCCTGGCGGCGGCGCCGGGTGACCATCTGGGCGCCGAGGACGATCTGCTCCAGCGCTTCGGGATCAGCCGTCCGACGCTGCGCCAGGCCGCGAAGCTGGTCGAGCGTGACCGGCTCATCAGCATTCGCCGCGGCATCAAGGGCGGCTATTTCGCGGAACGGCCCGACGCGCGCGATGCGATTCAGTCGCTTGCGCGCTTCCTGCGCCTCAAGGGCGCGACGCTCGGCGACGTGATCCAGGTGACGCGGCCGGTGTCGGAAGAGGCGGCGGTCGCGGCGGCCGGACAGCGCGGCGAAGCCGACGTCGAGCGGCTGCAGGCCTTCGTCGCCGCGATCGACGATCATGACACGCCGCGCGCGCTGATCGCCGCCGAGGTCGAGCTCGCGCGGCTGATCGCGGGAATGAGCGGCAACCCGGTCGTCGAGCTGGTGATGGAGATCGGTTACAGCTTCGGGCTCGATGAACGGGGCAGCGACCTCTACGCCGACCCGGAGCGGCGTGAGCGGACGCGCGCGATGCAGCGCAGCCTGTGCAACGCGATCATCGACGGCGACCCCGAGGTTGCGCGGCTGATGATGAACCGGCGCTCGCGCCAGTTCGACGAATGGCTGAGGGGCATGGCATGAGCATAATCGAATTTCGCGGCTTCGCCGGTGTCCGGCTGGAGGCCGAGGTGGCGGGCGCCGAAACCGATCCCGCGGTGCTGCTCGTCCATGGTGCGGGGCAGACGCGCGCGGTCTGGGGCAGCGTCGCCGAAGCGCTCGAAATGGCGGGGCGGCGCGTGATCAGTCTGGACCTGCGCGGCCATGGTGGCAGCGAATGGCCGACGGATGGCCGCTATGATTTCGACGCCTTCGTCGAAGATCTGCGCGCGGTGCTCGCCCAACTCGGCACGCGCCCGGTCGTCGTTGCCTCGACGCTCGGCGGCTGGGTCGCGGCGGCGGCGCTCGAACGCGACGCGGCGCTGCTTGCCTCCGGACTCGTGCTCGTCGATGTGCCTGTCGCGATCGATCCCGACGTATCGCGCCGGATCGGCGAGCGATTGCGCGCGACTGCGGGTCTGGCGCCGGGGCAGGCGCCGTGGGATGCCAGAATGATGGGCGCGCTCGACAGTGCGGCCGCGGCGGGGCGCATGGCGTCGGCGGCGCCGAACATCGCGCTGCCGACGCTCTATGTGCGCGGTGCGGTGAGCGAGATCGTCTCGCACGCCGATGCCGCTGCCTTCGTCGCGCAGCTGCCCGACGGCGAATTCGCCGAAGTCGAGGACGCCGCGCTGGTGGTGCGCGAGGACCGGATCGACGCGCTCGGCGGCTATCTGGTCGATTTCCTCGAACGCCGCGCGCCGCGCGCCTCGCCCGAATATCGCGCCGGGTCCGACGCGCGTACCTTCCGCGACGCGCTCGGCTGTTTCGCGACCGGCGTCACGGTCGTCACCGCGATCGCTCCCGACGGCACGCCGATCGGACTGACGGCGAACAGCTTCACCTCGGTCTCGCTCGATCCGCCGCTGCTCCTTGTCTGTATCGCCCATACGGCGGGCAGCGCCGCCGTGCTGCGTGCGGCGGAGCGTTTCGCGGTCAATGTTCTTCAGATCGGGCAGCAGCCGGCCTCGAACCGCTTTGCCGGAAAGGGCGAGGACCGCTTTGCTGCGATATCGTGGGAAGTCGGCGAATATGGCACGCCGGTGCTGACCGGATCGCTCTCCAGCTTCGAATGCGCGCGCGATGCGGTCCACGACGGCGGCGATCATTTCATCCTCGTCGGCCGGGTGCTGAAAGCGATCTTCGAACCCCGCCGCGACCCCTTGCTCTATTTCCGCGGAAAATATCGGAAGCTGCATTTCGCTTGACGCTCGCGGAAAGCATCATATCATACTAAGTTATATAAGTTGGACTCGGGAGAGAGGCATATGGCCTGGTCGCATCAGGATGAATGCGCGATCGTCGGCGTCGGGGCGACCGACTATTATGTTCGCGGCAAAAGCTGGCCGCGCACGATCAACGACATGGCGGCCGAGGCGATCATGAACGCCTGTGCCGATGCCGGGATCAGCCACAGGCAGATCGACGGCTTCGCTTATTATTCGACCGCGGGCGCGGGCTATCTCGACAAGTTCGACACGGCGAGCCTGATGGAAACGCTGGGTATGCCGCACATCAGTTTCTCGGCGACGCTGACCAGCGGAGGCGGCGGCTGCGTCGGCGCGGTCGGCCTCGCGACCGCCGGGCTGATGAACGAGGATTGCACCTACGTCGTGACGCTGATGGCGCTGCAGCAATTGCCGCAGCACCGTCTGGGCGTCGTCTTCGGCGCCGCCGCGCCCAATCCCGAGAACAGCTTCCTCCAGCCATCGGGACTGGTCGGGCCGGGGCATCTGATGTCGATGCTGACGCGGCGGCATATGCACCTTTATGGCACCAGGCCCGAGGCGCTGAAGGAGATCGTCCAGGCGACGCGGGCGAACACGCACAATCGGCCGAAGGCGGTGCGCAAGAACGCCTTGTCGGACGAGGAATATTGGGGCTCGCCGATGCTCGCCGATCCGCTGCGCCGGCTCGATTTCTGTCTCGAAACCGACGGCGCCGTCGCGGTGATCACGACGACGAAGGACCGCGCCAGGGATTGCCGCCACAAGCCGGCGCTGATCCACGCCTGCGCGCACGGCGGCCAGCGCGAATGGGGCCGCGCCTTTGCCTGGATGGGAATGCCCGATCCCTATTTCGCGAGCGCGGGGCATGAGTTCACCGCCAATCGCGTCTGGGCGCAATCGGGCCTCAAGGCGCAGGATATGGACGTTGCTTTGCTCTATGATCATTTCTCGCCGATGGTGCTGATGCAGCTCGAGGATTATGGTTTCTGCGAGCGCGGCGAGGGCAGCGACTATGTCCTCTCGGGCAAGATCCGCTACGATGCGACGACCGGGGGCAAGGCGAACGGCGGCGTGCCGGTGAACACTCACGGCGGCAATCTCAACGAAGCCTATATCATCGGCATGACGCATCTCGTCGAGGCGGTCGAACAGGTGCGCGGCACCGCGATCAATCAGGTGAAGGATGCCGAATTCGCGCTCGCCTCGGGCGGTCCCGCCTCGCTTCCCGTTTCCAGCCTGATCCTGAGGAGGGACTGACATGGCCTATGGTCCGGCGCGGGTGCTCCCCGGCGAACAGATCCGCATCACCACCAATCCCGACACCGAGCCTTTCTGGCAAGCGGCGAAGGAGCATAAGCTCACCGCGTGCCAGTGCGGCGAATGCGGCGAGTTCCGCATGCCGCCGACCGCGGTCTGCCCCCATTGCGGCAGCCGTGAGAAAATCTGGCCCGCGCTTCCCGGCACCGCGACCGTCTTCAGCTATGTCGTGTGCAACAAGAATCCGAAGACGGGCGAGGATTATGTCTATGTTCCCGTCGTCGTCGATCTCGATGGTGCCCCCGGCGCGCGTCTCAACGCCAATGTCACCGGCTGCGACGCCGATGAAGTGCATATCGGCATGAAGGTCGCGGTCGAATGGACGCCGATCCAGGACGATTGGGTTCTCCCCAATTTCCGCAAGAGCTGACGCGATGCTCGGCGACCTGCGCATTGTCGAGATCGGCGAGGGAATGGCGGTGCAGGTCGCCGGGCTCATGCTGTCGGAATTGGGCGCGGACGTGCTGAAGGTCGAACGTCCCGGCGGCGACCCCGCGCGCGGCACCGCGCCCTTCGCCAACTGGAACCGCGGCAAGCGCAGCCTCGTCCTCGACCTCGACACGCCGGAAGGGCGCGCGGTGCTGAGCGAGCGTCTCGCGGGCGCCGATGCGCTGCTCCATCAGTTCACACCCGCGCGGGCGAAGACGCTGGGGCTCGACGATGCGGCGCTGGCCGAAATGCATCCCCATCTGGTCGTCTGCGGCATCACCGGGTCGCCCCATGATCATCCCGATGTCGAACGCAGCGACGACGAACTGCTCGTCGCCGCGCGGCTCGGCGTTCTCTATGAAAACGACGGTCACCGTGCGGGCCCCATCGTCTATCGCTATCGGCAGGGAAGCTGGTCCGCGGCGCATCTCGCTGCCGCGTCGATCCTCGCGCGGCTCGTCATGCGGCTGCAATCGGGCAAGGGCGGCGCCGCGCATACCTCGATCCTTCAGGGCTATCTTGCCACGCTGCCGCTCGTCTGGGCGCGCAACAGCGAAGGGCCGATGCCCAATCCCACCACCTATGCGCCCGATCAGCCGCGCCCGATCGCGGTGCAGCTTTTCCAGTGCGCGGACGGCGACTGGCTGCAGATCATGGATCCGACGCGCCAGTTCGACTACGCGACGATGCCCACGATGTGGGAGGTGATGGCCGAGGCCGACATCGACCTCGAAACCGAAGCGGGGCAGGCGGACGCTTTCCGCCGACGCCCGCTCGCGGCGTGGCTCGCCGACCTTCGCGCCGCCGATATCGCCGCCGAACCCGCTTTCCCGATGGGAGAGGTGCTGCGCCACGAGGATGCGGTGGCGAACCGCTATGTCGTCGAGGTCGACGACCCCGAGCTGGGCCTGACGCGCCAGCCGAACACGCCCTTCCACAGCGACGCCGACCTGCCGCAAGGCCGTCCGGCCCCCCGGCTCGGCGAGCGCGGCGACAAGGGCTGGGCACCCAAGCCGGCACCAGCGCCCGGCGAAGCACCCACCGAAGTCCTCGAAGGCGTCCGCGTCCTCGACCTCGGCATGTTCCTCGCTGGGCCGATGGGACCGTCGATGATGGGCGACATGGGCGCCAACGTCATCAAGGTCGAGGCGCTGACCGGCGATCGCATCCGCTTCATGCACCGCTATTATCAGGCCGCGGCGCGATCGAAGCGCAGCCTCGCGCTAGACCTGACGCGGCCGGAAGCGCAGCCGATCCTCGAACGGCTGATCCAGTGGGCCGAGCTCGTCCACCACAATATGCGCTTCAAGGGCGCGGCAAAGCTCGGTCTCAGCGAAGAGGGCATTCGCCGGTGCAACCCGCAGGTCGCCTTCAACTATTCGAGCGCCTACGGCCAGCGCGGGAGCCGCGGCAACTGGCCGGGCTACGACTCGATCTTCAACGCCATCGCCGGCTGGGAGTTCGAGAATGCGGGCGAGGGCAACCGCCCCGTCTTCAACCGTCCCGGCACGATGGACGTCGCCACCGCGCAGAGCAGCCTCGTCGAACTGATGGCCTCGCTTTACGCGCGGCGCACGACCGGGCGCGGCTATACGACGCAGACTTCGCTGCTCGGCATGGCGGCCTTCACGCAGGGCGAGCGGCTGATCGGTCCCGACGGCGCGCTCACCGATACCTATCATCTGACGGGCGACCAGGCCGGCTTTTCGCCTTACCACCGCATCTATGCCTGCGCGGACGGCCGCTGGATCGCGGTCGCCGCGCACAAGCCGGACCAGCAGGCGGCGATGCAGGCCCTGCTCGGCGACGATTTCGAGGCAGCCGCAAAGGACCGCAACGCCGCCGACCTGCTCGCGGCGTTCGAAACCGCCGGTGTCCCGTGCGACATGGTTGTTTTCGAGGACGCGATGCATCGCTTTTTCGACGATCCGCTGAATCGCGAATTGAATCTGATCTCCGTCCTGCCGCAGCCGCTCTACGGCATGGTCGAACAGCCGGGCGCCTTCTGGCATTTCGGCGACGTCCCCGTCGTCTTCAGGCGTTGCTGCCCGGCGGTCGGCGAGCATAGCGACGAGATATTGCGCGAAATCGGCTATTCCGACGACGAGATCGCCGCCTTGCGCGCTGCGAAGATCGTCGGATGACGGGCCTCGCCGCGCTACTGCCAGAAGGGCTTGCGGCTGCGGTCGAGGCGGCGACCGGCGCGCGCATCGCGGCGGTGCGTCCGCGCGGCGGCGGCGGCGCCTCGCGCGAGGGGGCCGAACTCGATCTTGTCTGGCCCGACGGGCGCGCCGCGAGCGCTTATATGAACTATGATGTCCACAAGGCGGGCGCCGGCGACGACGCCGCTTTCCTGCGCGAAGCGGCGATCCTGCGCGCGCTGTCGGGACCGCTGGCCGATGCGGGCGTGCGGGTCGCCCCTTACCAGGCGTCGGTTCCCGAACAGCGTGCGCTGGTCTGCGGGCTGGTGCCGGGCCGCGACCGTTTCGCGGCGATCGCCGACCCGGCGCAGCGTGACGCGCTCGCCAGGGATTTCATGGGCCAGCTCGCCGCGCTCCATCATATCGACGTTGCCGCAAGCCCCGTCGAGGGAATGGGGCCCATCGAGCCCACTGAAACCCTCGTCCGCCGCCGCATCGCCGACCTTCGCAAGGCGAACAGCGGGCGGGCGTGGGATCCGCTGATCCATCTGTCGCTCGGCTGGCTGGAAGCGAATGTCCCGGCGAATATGCCGCCTCCCGTCATCGTTCACGGCGATGCCGGGCCGGGCAATTTCCTCTATGACGGCGACCGCGTCACCGCGCTGCTCGACTGGGAGCTCGTCCATTACGGCGATCCGATGGCCGATCTTGCGATGCTGTGCTTGCGGATGTTGTTTCAGGACTTCGTTCCGCTGCCGCGCGCCTTTGCCGCCTATCGGGCAGCGGGCGGCCACAGGGTCGATCTTGCGCGCGTCCGTTACTGGCGGCTGCTGTTCCAGACCGGCTTCGCGCGCCGCGCGCGCTACGATGATCCTGACGCGCCGCCACCACCCAATCTGGGAATGAACCTCGTCTATTCGACCATCCACCGCCGCGTGCTGTCGGAAGCGCTCGCCGAGGCGGCGGGCGTCACGCTGCCGCCTGTCGCGCTGGCCGACGCGCCGTTCGGCGCCCACGACCGCAGCTTCGCCCTCGCGCTCGACGATCTCAAGGAGGTCATCGTCCCCCGCGTCGCCGACCAGCAGGCAGCGGTGAAGGCAAAGGGTCTCGCGCGGCTGATCAAATGGTGGCGGGCGATCGAACGCTTCGGACCCGGCTTCCACGCCGCCGAGCAGCGCGAGATCGAGGCGGCGCTCGGCCTCGAATTCGAGGATCATGCCGCTGCATGGAAAGCCTTCTGCGACGAAGTGGCGGGTGACCGCATTGCCATGACGTCCGCGATCATCCTCTGCAACGCGCACGAAACGCGCGAGGCGGCGCTGATGGCTGACGCGATGGGCGGCCTCGCGGCGACGAAATTCGCGCCATTGGAACAATGAAATCGGAAAGGTGAGGGACATGTCGAAAGATATATTGGGCTACAAGGGCAAGCGCGTCGTCGTCATGGGCTGTTTCTCGGGGACAGGCGAAGCCTGCGCCCGGGCGCTCGTCGATCTCGGCGCCGAGGTGCATGGCGCCGATATCAAGCCGTCGCCGGTGGACCTCGCTTCCTTCACCGAGGTCGATCTTAAAGACCCCGGCGCCATCGCCGCGGGCATTGCGAAGATTGGCGGCAAGGTCGATGCGCTGTTCAACGTCTCGGGCCTGCCGCAGACCTTTCCCGGTGAGGATGTGATCACCGTCAATTTTCTTGGCATCCGTGCCTGGACCGAAGGCTGGGTGCCGCACCTCAATCCCGGCGCGGCGATCGTGTCGGTGTCGTCGCTCGGCGGCATGAAATGGCTGACGCGCCAGCCGCTGCTGCGCGAATTCATCGCCATTGAGGATTTTGAGAAAGCGCGGCAATGGTATCGCGACCGCGCCGAGGAAGTGGGCGACCCCTACAGCCTCGCGAAGGAAGCGATCAACACCTGGACGCAGGTCCGCGCGCCCGATCTGATCGCGCGCGATATTCGCATCAACTGCACCATGCCCAGTCCGATCGACACGCCGATGCTCGGCGAATTTCGCAAGGTGGCGGGCGACGCGGTGCTCGGTGCCTTCGCGAAGGCGAAGGGCCGCTATTCGACCGCCGAGGAACAGGCGTTGCCGCTGATCCTGCTCAACAGCGATGCCGCGAGCTTCATCAGCGGCGTCTGCCTGCCGGTCGACGCCGGGCTCGCGGGGGGGCTCGCGACCGGCGTGCTCGATATCCAGAAGATGATCGCCGAAGCTGCGGCGGCCTAGGCGTGCGCGCCGAGCATCATCGCGATGCTGTGTGCCGCCGCGGCCTTGAGCTCGCCATAGCTGACCCCGTCATCATCACGGCTGATCGGACCGATGGCGGACAGGCGTTCGAGCATCATCAATATGGTGCCGGCACAGGATCGCGGCGACAGGTGCGCGGGCGTCCGGCCCGCCGCCTGGGCGCGCGCGACCTGCCCGCTGATCGCGTTCATCATCGGCACCGCCTGCTTCATGCGCGTCTCATAGAAACGCACATCGCCTTCCTCGGCGGCGAGGTTGCGGACGACGAAGATAGTGCGGTGGCGGTTCCAGATCGTCGTATATCCGTCGACGAATGCTTCGGCGGCCTTGGCGGCGCCAGGGGCGAGCCAGTCGCGCGCGACAAGCGCTTCGAGTTCGGGCGAGGTTTGCGTCGCCGTCTCGAGCGCCGCCAGAACGACTTCGGGCACGCCCTTGAAATAGACATAGAAGGTCGCGGGCGAGGTCTGCGCCGCCTTGGCGACATCGACCACCGACACGTCGCGCAGTCCGTGGGTTTCGAGCAGCGCAACCGTCGCGTCGATAAGTTGCTGGCGCGTTCGGCGGCCTTTTGCGCCGAGCTTGCGGCCGTTGATGTCCGCTTCCGTGATCGTGGCCTGTACTGCCGGTTCACCTGTCAAATCGCCATCCCTGTTTCGATTGCATCCGCGATCCTAACCGCGGACTTGCGGTTTGGCAAAAAATTGACGTATCGTCAAAAATAACGACAGAATGACGGGAAATCGGGGATTCGGAATGGAAAAGCTTGTTGGCAAAGTCGCGGTCGTGACCGGCGCGTCCAAGGGCATGGGACGGCATTTCGTCGCGGCGCTGATAGGGGCGGGGATGCGCGTCGCCTGCCTCGCGCGGCCGTCGGAGGAGCTTTCGAGCCTTGCCGACGAATTCGGCGACGTGGTGCTTGCGCTCCCTTGCGATGTGACAGATCCCGTCGCGGTCGATGCCGCGGTTGCGCGGACCGTCGAACGCTTCGGCCGCATCGACGCCGTCGTCGCCAATGCGGCGGTGTACCATCCTTTTGCTTTCGAAAGCGGCAGCGACGCCATCATCCGCAGCCATGTCGATATCAACATCCTCGGCGTCTCCTGGCTGATCCGCGCCAGCATCCCGCATCTGCGCGCCACCAAGGGGCAGATCGTCGCGATCAGCAGCGAATCCGTCCGTATGCCTTTCCCGATGCTGGCGCTCTATGCGGCGACCAAAGCGGCGGTCGAAACCCTGTGCAATGGTCTGCGCGATGAGCTGCGCTCCGACGACATTCGCGTCACCGTGCTTCGCTCGGGATCGGTCAAGGGCGGCTCGGGGGGCAAGGCCTGGTCGCAGGAAACGATTGAAGCGTTCTACAAGAAGATTGTCGCCACCGGCCATGCCGCGATGAGCGGTGAGTCCGCGACGCCTGAATCGATGGCGGCCTCGCTGCTCGCGGTGATCGGTCTTCCCGGCGACATCGGGGTCGACCTGATCGAAGTGCGCGCTGCGCAGACCGGCGCGCCCGAAGGGGCGAAACAGGTCGCCGACTGAGTGAGTGCTCGCCGCAATCTGCCGCTGCTGATCGGCGCGCTCTGGGTCGCCGAGGTCACGGGATCGTTCGAGACCGCGATGATCCTCGCCGCGCTCAAGCGGCTGATCCAGGATTTCGGCGATCCGGCGTTGGTCGGCTGGCTGATCACCGGCTATCTGATCGTCGGCGCCGCGATTGCGGCGATCGTCGGGCGGCTCGGCGATCTGTTCGGGCGGCGGCAGACGCTGATCGCCGTGCTTGCGATCGGCGCCGCCGGCTCGCTGGTCAGCGCGCTGTCGGGCAATTTCGCGGTGCTGCTTGCCGGGCGACTGATGCAGGGCGTCACCGGCGCGATTCTGCCCCTCTGCATCGGGCTGGTGCACGAGAATATGGGCAAGGAACGCGCGCCCATGGGCATCGGACTGATGATCTCGGGTGCGTCGATCGGCACCGCCGCGGGGCTCGTCGTCGGCGGCATGATCGTCGACAGTTTCAGTTGGCACGGCATCTTCGTCGCCAGTGCGGGGCTATGCCTGGCTGCCGCTTTCGCGAGCCGTGCGTTCGTGCCTGCCTCCCCCCGCCGCGCGGGCGGGGCTCCGGTCGACTGGCTGTCGGGCCTTGCCTTCGCGCCGGGCGTCGCGCTCGTTCTCGTCTATTTCAGCATGGGCAAGGGGTGGGGGTGGGCAAGCCCCTGGGCGCTAGGGGCGCTCGCCTCGGGCTTGCTGCTTGTGGGCTGGTGGTGGCGCGCGAGCCTGACGAGCCCGAACCCGCTGATCGCGGTGCGCAGCTTCTCGGATCGCACGATCGCCGTCGGCTGCGCGGTCACCGCGCTCGTTTCGATGGGAACGCTTCAGATCACCGTCTTCTTTTCGCTGTTGATGCAGGCGCCGGTCTGGACTGCAGCGGGGCTGGGTTTCTCGGCGACGCTCGCGGGGGTCGCGAAGCTGCCCTCGAACCTCAGTTCGACCTTTGCCGGGCCGCTCGGCGGTTGGCTCGCGGGACGGGGTGGCGGCCGGTTCGCGCTCGTCGTCGGGGGTCTGGTGACGACTGCGGGCTGGCTGCTCTGGTTTCTCGCCGATGTGAACAGTTTCCCGCTCGTCGTCGCGCAGCTCATCCTCATCAGCTTCGGCGCGACGATGCTCTTCTCGGTCGCGCCGACGATCATTGCGCAGGTCTCGCCGCCCGAACGGATCAGCGAGATTTCGGGAATGCTTACGGTCATCCGCCAGCTTTTCCTTGGCATCGGAGCGCAGATGGTGACGACCTTGCTCGCGGTCGACGTCGTCAGCCGCGGCGGCGAATCCTACCCTTCACCCTTCGCCTACGACCTTGCGGTGATCGCGATCGTCGCGCTCTGCGTCGGCGCGATCCTCGTTTCCTTCCTGCTTCCTCGCAACATCGAACCGGACATGCCATGAGACCCCTTCCCGAACTCACGCCCGAAAACACCGCCTTCTGGACCGGCGGCGCGGAGGGCAAGCTGATGATCGCCTTCTGCAAGGATTGCGACCAGGCCATTCATCCGCCGCAGATCGTCTGCCCGCGATGCTGGCGCGAAAGTGTCGAAACCCGTGCGGTCGCGGGAACGGGCCGCGTCTACAGCTACACGATCAATCACCAGCCCTGGGCGCCGGGGATGCAGGTGCCCTTCGCCCTCGCGGTGGTCGATGTCGATGGCGCTCCCGGCGTCCGCATTACGGCCGAGGTCGTGGGCGCCGACCCCGAAAGCGTCGCCATCGACCAGACGATGCGCGTGACCTTCCTCAACGTCGATGATGTCTGGTTTCCGCAGTGGGAGCCCGCGCAATGACGATGAACGCCGCCATTACCGGCGTCGGCATGTCCGACATCGGCCGCAAGACCGGGCGCCCCGCCATGGCGCATCTTCTCGAAGCGGCGCGCCGCGCGCTCGACTGCGCGGGACTGACGAAAGACGACATCGACGGCATCTGCACCTATCCAGGCAAGGCCGACAATTCGCCCGGTATGTCGCCATTGGGCACCGGCGAGGTCCGCAATGCCCTGGGCCTCAAGACGCGCTGGCACAGCGCGGTGCCCGACGGCCCGGCGCAGATGGCGCCGATCATGGTCGCGGCGATGGCGGTCGCGACCGGGCAGGCGCGCCATGTCCTTTGCTTCCGCGCGCTGACCGAAAGCAGTTCGCAGACCGCGGCGCAGCGCGCGAGCATCCCCGGTGCGGGCCGCGCGCGGCTCGGCGGATGGTACAGCTATCTGGTTCCCGCCAACGCCATGTCGGCATCGAACTGGGCGGGCTGGATGGCGGCGCGCTATTTTCATGAATTCGGCATGACGCGCGAGCATCTCGGCATGGTAGCGACCGGCCAGCGCGCCTTTGCGCGGCACAATCCGTCGGCAGTGATGCAGGCGCCGTTGGCGATGGAGGATTATCTCGGCGCGCGGATGATCTCCTCTCCGCTCGGCCTGTTCGACTGCGACGTGCCGATCGACGGTGCCTGCGTGATCATCGTCTCGGCTGCCGACGCCGCGAGAGATTGCGCGCGCGCGCCGCTGACGATCGAGGCGCTGGGCTCGGCACTCGGCTCGCAGGAGACGTGGGACCAGCGTGCCGACCTGACGACGATGGGCGCCCACGACGCCTGCGCCGACCTGTGGTCGCGCACCGACATGAAGCCCGCCGACGTCGATGTGCTCGCGCTCTACGACGGGTTCAGCATTTTCGTGCCTTATTGGCTCGAGGCTTTCGGCTTCTGCGGGCATGGCGAGGCCAAGGACTTCATCGCCGAAGGCAATATCGGCCCTGGCGGACGCTTTCCGGTGAACACCGGCGGCGGCCAGCTCTCGGGCGGGCGACTGCACGGCTTCGGCCTGCTGCACGAGGCCTGTATCCAGCTCTGGGGACAGGGCGGTGGGCGTCAGGTCGAAGGCGCGAAGACCGCGGTATGCGGGATGGGTGGTGGCTTCATCGCCGGCGCGATGATGCTCCGGCGGGACTAGAGGTCGATCCAGCGCCGCTCGTCGGCGGCGCGCGCCGCAGCTTCGACCACCTCGTGCACATGCAGCGCCTGCGCGAAATCCGGCGCGGCGACGCCCTTGTCGTTGATCGCGTCGCGCATCGCCGCAAAGATCGACGCCAGCGCGAGCAGCCCCGTCTCGGGCCGGTCGGCGACCGCGCGGCAGCCGGTAACCGTCAGATATTCGGGCTCGACCGAAATCTCATCCATTCGTGCCGTGCCCAGCATCGCGTTCCGCGTCCCGAACAGCCGCGTGTCGTGCGCCATGGGAAACACCGGCGCGCGAGTTTCAAGCCGGCCTTTCGATCCCCATATGGAGAAGCGAAAGCCTTCGCCGCCGATCTTGCTCCAGTTCGCCTCGACCCGCGTCGGCAGTCCCGATCCATGGCGCAACAGCAGCGACGCACGGTCGGGCACCTGCGGCCGGATCATCTTGCCGTCCAGCGGCCACATTTTCAGCGCCAGCGACTGATCGGCCGCTACCGATGCGACCGGACCGAAGAAGTGCACGAGCAGGTGCAGCATATGGCTACCAAGATTGCGCCCCGCGCTGGCACCGTTGGCCGGGTCGGCGAACCAGACATAGCCGGGCACATTGGTCTGCGCCGCGCTGAACAGCGGCACCTCGAACGCAATATCGGCGCCGAAGACCTCGCCGATCCAGTCCGCCTCGACCATCGCCTTCATCTGCACCATCGCCGGCACGGCCTGCATGAAGGCATCGACGATCGCGACCGTTCCCGTCGCGCGCCATGCCTCTGCCATCGACCGTGCATCGGCAAGATCCTTGGCGAAGGGAATCCCGTTATAGACATGCTTGCCCGCACCGAGCGCCGCCATCACCATCGCGTGGCGTAGTGGCGGGCGCGTGCCGCAATCGACGATGTCGATATCGGGATCGGCCGCCATCGCGCGGAAATCATGAAAGGCGCGCGAGATTTTGAACTCGTCCGCCGCCTTCGCCGCCGTCTCGGCGCGCGACGTGCAGATCGCGGTGACCTCTATCCCCTCGAGACTGCGCCACGCGGGCAAATGCGCTTTCGCACCCCAGGCGGCGCTGATGATGCCGACGCGAAGCGGAGGGGAGGCCATGTCCGCGCGGCCGCCGTCAGGCGATCGCCTTCTTGGTCTTGAGTTCCTCGATGCGGTCCCAGTCGAGCCCCAGCTCCATCAGGAACAGCTCGGTATGCTCCGAGGCCTCGGGCGCGCGCGTGTTTTCGACGCCCGCATGATTGAACTGCACCGGATTGGCGACGAGCCGGATCGGCGCGCCGCCGTCGGCGCTCTCGACCTCGAAGATCAGGTCGTTCGCGAGCACCTGCTCGTCGCTCGCGACGTCGTGGACCGACTGATAGGCTGCCCATTGCCCCTTCATCGTCTTGAGATGCCGGGTCCAATAGTCGAACGACCGGGCCGCGATCGCGTCCCTGACCAGCGGATAGGCCTCGGCTGCGTTTGCCATGATTGCTTCGGCGGTCGAGAAGCGCGGATCCTTCGCGGCTTCGGGGATGCCGAGGTGACCGAACACGTCGTCGATATAGGGTCCGGGCGATAGCACGGTCAGGTTGATGAACTTGCCGTCGGACGTCTTGAATACCCCCATGAACGGGTTGGTGCCGACCGCCTGGCCGCCGCCGGGCATCAGATTTTCGAACGGATCCTTGTCCAGTTCCATCGCGACGTCGACCGAACAGGCGGTTGCCCAGATGCCTGACGAGAGCAGCGATACATCGACCTCGGTCGCCTCCCCGGTGCGCTCGCGATGGAACAGCGCCGCGGCGATCCCGCCGGCGATATTCATGCCGCCGATCGTGTCGCCATAGGCGGGGCCCGGCTGCGTCAGCGGGCCGTCGAGCGCCTTGGGCGTCACCAGCACCGCCGATCCGCCGCGCGCCCAATAGGCGGTGCTGTCGAACCCGCCCTTGTCGCGCTCGGGGCCCTTGTCGCCGAAGGCGCTGCCGCGGACATAGATGATGTTCGGGTTGGCGGCGCGGATATGCTCGATGTCGATCTTCAGCTTCTGCCGCGCCGAGGGGAGGTAGTTGGTCAGGAAGACGTCGGCGGTCTTCGCGATCTCATAGAGGAGCTCGCGCCCCTCCTCGGTCGAGATGTCGATGCCGACGCTGCGCTTGCCGCGATTGGGATGCTGCATCAGCGACGAGCGCTGCGGGTTGACCGCGAGCCGCTGGAGCATCTGGATGCCGCGTTGTGCATCGCCGCGCACCGGATGCTCGATCTTGATCACGTCGGCGCCCCAGTCGGTCATCACGCCGCCCGCTGCGGGCACGAAAGTGAATTGTGCGACCTCGAGAACGCGGATGCCCTCCATGACTTTTGTCACTTGCCGTCTCCCTTATTCGGCGTGGAAGCCGATCACCTTCTGATAGGTGAATTCGTTGAGCCCATCCTCGCCATATTCGCGGCCGTAGCCCGATCGCTTGATGCCGCCGAAGGGCGCGTCGGACTGCATCGTTCCGGCGCCTCCGTTGATCGACACGCCGCCGGTGCGGACCTTCAGCGCCATGCGATAGGCCTCGCCCGCATCCGCCGAGTAAATGGCGCCCGACAGACCGAAGTCGCTGGCGTTCGCCAGAGCGACCGCCTCCTCGTCATCGTCGAAGCCGATCACCGCGCCGATCGGTCCGAACACTTCCTCCTGCGCAAGACGGCTGTCGTTCCGCACATTGTCGAACAGGGTGGGCTCGTAGAAGAAGCCCTTGTCGAAGCCTTCGGGGCGCTTGCCGCCCGCGACCAGCGTCGCGCCCTCGTCCTGTGCGATCGCGACATAATCCTCGGTCCGCTTGCGCGCGACTTCGCGGATCAGCGGACCATAGCTGACGCCCGGATCGGCCGGGTTGCCGATCTTGATATGGCCGAGCATCGCCTTCATCGCCTCGACGAATTGCGGGCGGATGCTGTTGTGGACGAGGTGGCGCGTCGTCAGCGCGCAGCCCTGGCCGCAATGGGTGGTAAAGCCCATCAGGCCCGCCGCCGCCGCTTTCTGGATGTCGGCGTCGGCGCGGACGATCAGGGCCGACTTGCCGCCGAGCTCCATCACGATGCGCTTGAGAGTCGGCGCCGCCTGCGCCTGGATCATCGCGCCCACCTTGTCCGACCCGGTGAAATGGACGAGGTCGACGCGCGGGTCGGTGGTCAGCAGCTTGCCCGCCTCGACATCGCCGGTGACGATGCTGAGTACCCCCTTGGGCAGCCCGACCTCGTCGGCGATCTCGCCAAGCACCAGCGCCTCGAGCGGCGTATAGGGCGAGGGCTTCAGCACCACGGTGCAGCCGACCGCGAGCGCGGGAACGACCTTGCCGATGTTGAGGAAGAAAGGGAAATTATAGGGCGAGATGGCCGCGACGACGCCGACCGGCTCGCGGCTGACGACGCCGGTGCCGAGCGTCGTGCGGCCTTGCGCATTCGGGGTCAGCTCGACCGGCAGGGGAGTGACGGCGGGACGCGAGGCGACCTCGACCGTCCGCCGCGCATGTTTCATCGGGATGCCATATTGCAGAAATTCGGCGAGCATCCGCGTCGCGCCTGCTTCGGCGATGATCATGTCGACGATTGCGCTCTTGCGGGCGTCGAGCGCATCGAGGAAGCGGGTCAATATCCTTTGCCGCTCGACGACGGGAAGGTGCGGCCAGTCGCCGCGATCGAACGCATGGCGCGCGGCGCCGATCGCAGCGTCGATCTGCGCGGCGCTGCCCACCGGCGCCTCGATCAGCAGGCTTTCGTCGGCGGGGTTGATCACCGCCTCGCGCTGGTCGGTCTTCTCCCATTCGCCGCCGATGTAGATGGCGTCGTCATACTTCAGAAAGGCCATGTGTCAGTCCTTATTCGGCGTCCCAGACGATTGGCAGGTTGCGGATCGAGAGCAGGCTGGGAACCACGGTCGTGTCGGCGCCTTCCTTGACGCGGAAAGACTGCGGGATGCGGTCGAACCATTCGTCGAGCAGCACGCGAAGCTCGCGCCGCGCGAGGTGCGCGCCAAGGCAGATATGGACCCCGCCCGCGAGGGTGAAATGGCGGTTGTTCTTGCGCGTGGGGTCGAACCGGTGCGGGCATTCGAACTGTTCGGGGTCGAAATTGCCCGAGGTGTTGAACACCGTGACCCAGTCGCCAGCCTTGATCTGCACGCCGTGCCACTCGAAATCGCGCTTCACCTTGCGTCCCGAATTGACGAGCGGCTGGGTGCGCAGAAATTCCTCGACCGCCGAGTTGATCAGCCCCTTGTCCGCGCGAATCTGCGCCTGCAACTCGGGGTGCATGGCGAGGCGGCGGAACATCTGGCTGACCGTCGAGGCGACCGTGTCGAGGCCGCCGAGCCACAGGAACCAGGTCATGCCGATGACCTCGTCGTCGGTCAGTGGCTGTCCGTCGAACGTGCCGTTGGCAATATAGCTCCCGAGCGTGTCGTCGGGCGCCGCCTGCTTGTCGGCGATGAAGCCGCGCAGATAGGCGAGCACGCCGCGCACGGCTTCCGCCTTCTTCGCAATCTCCTCTTCGTGCAGGATGTTCCATTCCCAGTCGAGGAACTGCTCGAACATGGTGAAGGGGAAGCCCATCAGGTCGAGGAAGACGCGCACCGGAAAGACGCGGCCGAAATCATAGGCGATGTCGACCTCGCCCTTGGCGGCGAACTGGTCGATCATTCCGCCGATGATCTCGCGGATGCGCGGTTCGCGCGCATTCATCGCGACGGGAGTGAACCAGGGGTTCAGGAACTTCCGGTATTTGCCGTGCTCGGGCGGATCGATGCCGAGCGGGATCGACGGAAAGCTCTCACCCGCCAGCGCCTGAAACTGCGCGACGCCTTCGGACGAAAAAAGATCGTTGTCCTCATAGACGCGGCGAATGTCCTCATAGCGCGTCACGACCCAGGCGCCGTGGCGATTGCCGCTGACCGGCCAGGGATAATAATGGATGCGCGGGAAATCCGCGTCGCGCACCACGTCCATCGGCCGATAGGGCTCGACCAGATCGTTCGGAACGATGCCGGCGGCGAAGCGCGTGTCGAGCACCAGCTCGGGCGGCACATGCGCCGGGACGGGCGGGGCGTCGGCCCCGGCCCGTGCGACCGGACGATGTTCGGTGACGGTCGTCATCGATCAGGCCGAGGCGAACATGCGTTCGATGTCGCCCGACGTCACGGGGCGCCGCGCCTTGCCGATCGCATCCATGCTGTCGGTCTTGAGCCCGCCGAGGTTGTGGCGCGGGCTGACGTCGACATCCTTGCCGAGTTCGCGCAGGTGGGCGACCGTGCAATTCTCGCGCCCGCCGTTCAGTGCGAAGGCATCGAAGCTATATTCGCGCATCACGTTGAGGTGCGTGATCTTGTCGATCGTCTCCTTCTTCAGCGCGTTGACCGAGGCCCACAGATATTCGGGAACATTGGGCCACACCGTGTCCGAATGCGGATAATCGCATTCATAGGCGACCATGTCCTCGTTCATATATTCGAGGTTTTTCACCCCGAACTGGTCGTCGATGAAACAGCAGATGATGTGTCGCTTGAACAGATCGGAGGGTCGCTCGCCGTGGAAATCGGTGAAGGTCCATTCGTGATGATGCTCGTGCGTGAAATCGGCGCGCTCGAGGAAATAGGGAATCCAGCCGATGCCGCCCTCCGACAGCGCCATGCGCAGGTCGGGGTAGCGCTGCCAGAATTTGGCGAAGGTCCAGTCGGCCGCCGAATTGGCGATCGAGATCGGCATCGCGGTGATCCATGCGTCGATCGGGCTTTCGGGCGACGGATGGAGCGCGCGGGCACCGGTGCCGATGTGGCAGTTGATCACCATCTTGTAATCGGAGCAGGCTTTCCAGAAGGGCTCCCAATATTCGTTGTGAATGCTCGGCAGGCCGATGTTCGACGGGTTGTCGGAGAAGCTGACGGCGTGGACGCCGAGGTCGCTCATCCGTTTCATTTCCCTCAGCGTTTCCTCCATGTCCCACATCGGAATCAGGCACATGGGGATGAAACGGCCCGGCGCCGCGGCGCACCATTCCTGCACATGCCAGTCGTTCCATGCGCGGCAGGCGAGCAGCGCTTCCTCGGGCGCCTTCTGCGCCATGCCGACGAACGTGCCGCCGGCGAAGCTCGGCATCGTCGGAAAGTTCAGCGAGGCGAGCACGCCGTTCGCATTCATGTCATCGACGCGCAATTTCGGGTCGTACGTGCCGGGGCGAAGCTGGTCGAACGCGCTCGGCTCCATGCCATATTCGCTGCGCGGACGGCCTACGACGGCGTTGAGTCCGATCGTCGGGAAGCGCTGGCCGTTCCACAGCCAGATATCCTTGCCATTATCCTGCACGATGCGCGGCGCGCGATCCTTCTTTCCTTCGGGATAATGACGGATGAAGGCTTCGGGCGGCTCGACCGCATGATCGTCGACGCTGATGATGATCATGTCGTCCATCTGCATGGCGACTCTCCTCTCTCGTTGCTTCTCGTTATGCACATCATCGCAAAAATTGACGATGTGTCAACTATTGGATTATGACCTGGTTATATAAGTTGATCGGGAAATCGGGAGAGGATGATGACGGCGCGCATATTACCGGTGATTGACAAGGATAATGAAGCGTTCTGGACCTGGGGACGCGACGGAAAGCTCGCGATCCATCGTTGCGCCGACTGCGCCGCCTATGTGCATCCGCCGGTTCCTTTCTGTCCGCGATGCGAGGGCCGAAACGTCGGGCCGCACGCGGTGTCGGGCCGCGGTCGTGTCGTCACCTTTACCGTCAACCACAAGGCATGGGTGCCGGATCTCGCCGTCCCCTATGTGCTCGCGCTGGTTGCGATCGACGAGCAGGATGATGTGCGCATCGCCTGCAACATCGTCGATTGCGTGCCCGAGGACGTCACGTTCGACATGCCTGTCGAGGCGTGTTTCGAGGCGTGCGAAGACCTTTGGGTGCCGCTTTTCCGTCCGGTGCGCGCATGACCCGCTTCGCCGAAAAGGACACCGCGATCACCGGTATCGGCATGTCCGACGTCTCGCGCGGCGCGACGAAATCGGCGCTCGCGTTGACGGTCGATGCGTGTCTCGAGGCCATTGCCGACGCGGGGCTGACCCGCGCCGAGATCGACGGCATCGCGACCTGGCCCGGTGAGCGCGCCGACGGATCGGGCTTCTCGCCGGTCGGCTGCGCTGCGGTGCAGGACGCGCTGCGGCTGGAGGTCGGCTGGTATGCCGGCGGCGGCGAAGCGCCGGGGCAATATGGCGCGGTGTTCAACGCGATCGGGGCGATCGCGGCGGGACTTTGCCGCAATGTCCTGATCTTTCGCACCATGTACGAAGCGACCGCGCGCAAGACCGCCTACGCCAATTCGCTGCTGCGCGAGGGACAGAGGCAGGCAGGGCCGTTCGCCTGGTATGCACCCTATTACACCTATGCCGCGGCGCTCCAGCAGGCGCTTTTCTTCAACCTCTATGTCCACAAGAGCGGAATCACGCCCGAACAGGTGGGGCAGATCGCAGTGAACCAGCGCCGCAACGCCGCGCTCAATCCGAAAGCGATCTACCGGACGCCGATCACGATCGAGGATTATCTCGAAGCTCCCCTGATCGCGACCCCGCTCCGCCTGTACGATTGCGACGTGCCCATCGATGGCGCGGCCGCGATCCTTGTTTCGCGGATGGACATCGCGCGCACGCTCAGAAACCCGCCGATTCGTATCGAGGCGGTCGGTTCGTCGATGCGCTACCGCAATAGCTGGACTCAACTCGACGCGCTCGACACGCAGGCGCAGCCGAAGGTCGCGGAGATGCTGTGGGGCCGAACCGACCTGAAGCCCGCGGACGTCGACATCGCGCAGCTCTACGACGGCTTCAGCTTTCATACGATCAACTGGCTCGAAAATTTCGGCTTTTGCGAACGCTATGAAGCCAAGCATTTCATAGAGGGCGGCACGCGCATCGCGCTGGACGGCGCGCTTCCGGTCAACACCGGCGGCGGCGCGCTGTCGGCGGGGCGGCTGCACGCCTATGGCGCGGTGCACGAAGCCTGCACGCAGCTTTGGGGAAGGGCGGGCGACCGGCAGGTCAAAGGCGAGCCGCGGGTTTGCGCGACATCGACCTCGGGCGGGCCTTTGGCGGGCGCGATGCTGCTGGTGCGCGATTAGGCCTGCCAGGCGATCTCGCCGCCGATCAGGGTGAGCGCCACCGTCGCGAGTGCGCCGGGATCGCCCGGCCAATCATAAAGGATCAGATCGGCCGGTCCGCCGACCCGCAGCGGCCCGGTCTGATAGAGTGTCAGCGCTTTGGTCCGGCTGATCGCCTCGCTGCCGCCGATCACCGCGCCCTCGCGTGTCCGTCGATCGGTTGCGGCGCGAAGGGCGATCCATGGGTCGGCATCGCCATAGGGTGCGTCCGATCCGCCGAGCATCGGCACGCCCGCTCGCAGCAGCGAGCCGAGCCGATACAGATCGTCCAGCTCCTCCGTTGCCATCTGCGCGCGATAACGGTCGCCGCGGTCGTGGATGAAATTGGGCTGCGTCACGACGGTCAGTCCGGCGGCCGCGATGTCGCCGATCAGGCTTTGGGCTATCATCCCGCCATGCTCGATCCGGTCGCCTGGCCGTGGGCCGCCCGCTTGGGCGAGCGCCTCCAGAATGAAGAGAAGTTCGCCCAGCGTCACGCAATGCGCAGCGATATTGCGGCCGAGCGATCGCGCTGCCGCGATGCGCGCCGTGACGGCTTCGACCGGCGGCAAGTCGTTTTCGTCGAGCAGCAGCTTTACGGGCCCCAGGGCATAGTCTTCACCGACAGGCAGGCTTTCGGTCCCCATCAGCACCAGGCGCTGCGGCATGGCGCCTGCCAGAAGCGCGGCTTCGGCCGGACCGTTCGACGCCCCCGCGTCGGTTACGCCGGTCACGCCCCACCGCGCCAGCCGCGCGCCGAGCGTCGCAAGCGAGGGCGGCGTACCACCGATCCGCTCGCGCAGCCAAGCGTCGCCGCGCCAGATGCGGCCGCTCGGTTGGCCGGCTGCGTCCTCCTTGACACAAGGCGGAAAGGGCGGCCCGCCGAGTTTTGCGATTCCCGCGCTGTTGAGCAGCCAATAGCCGCCGGTGCGATCCTGCATCCGCAGCGGATGATCGGGCAACCATTCATCGAGCTGCAGACGGTCCGGCAGCCCGGCGATCCGCTCGTCATAGCCGGTCGCGCGCACCCAGTCCCCCGGCGTGCCCGCGCGCGCGCGCAAGCGGGCGGTGGCTTCGCCTTCGGTCCGGCAACCGGCGAGGTCCACCGACTCCATCCGCGCAGCCGTTGCCAGCAGGTGCAGGTGGTGATCGTGCAACCCGGGCCCCGCCGTCAGGCCGCGCGCGTCATATTCGGGGCCGCTGCCATCCACTTCGGAACCCATCGCGGCAATGCGGCCGTCGCGGACGCCAAGGCTCAACGCCGCCCCGCGCGCGTCGCGGGCATTGCGGATCAGCAGGTCGAAGATCACCGCAGCGCTCCGGCAAACGTGGCCGCCGTCCCCGCCAGTGAGACGTCCAGCAAACCGCACCGGCCCGCCTCGACGGCTTCCAGCGCCAGCGTCGCGGCCGTCAGTCCGGTCAGCGGATCGGCGAGCGCGTCGCCCATGAATCGCGGTTCTTCGCCTTCCAGACCGATCAACCCGCCAGCCGCCGCGCAATCGTCGCCGAAACCCACGCGCATCGCCGCTTCTCCGCGCCAGCCGTGCGCGGTGATCGCGATCCAAAGCAGGCCGGGGTTCATCGCGAACAGCCGCTCCTCGTCCAGCCCGAGCCGGGCGAGCGCGTGGGGCCGCGCTGCAGTGATGAGGATGCGTGCCGCCGCCATCCGTTCGGACAGCTTCTCCGATTCAAGCTCCATTGTCAGTCGCCGCTTGCGGCCGTTGAGGCGCGCGTCGAGATGCGGCGTGTGAACCGATATGGGGTCGGGGCGCTCGGGATTGTCGATCTTCACCACGTCGAGCCCCGCCTCGGCGAGCAGCCCGCCGCAATAGGGGCCTGCCCAGAGCGCCGACAGGTCGATGACCGGACCATCGCGCTTCCCTCCGCCACGCAACTGCTGGAGCGGCGGCGGCTCGGCCTCGCCGACGCGGGAAACTGGCAGGTGAAGCATTGTGCTGTTAGCGACCATCTCCGCGGCATCGCGCCCGGCTGCGTTCGCGATGACAGCTTCCCATGGGTCGTCGTCGAAGCCCGCGCCCGTCCATGCCGGGATCATATCCCGATCCTCCGCGCGCGCCAGCGAGACGGCGATCCAGCCGTCGCGACAGGCGATCAGCCGGCAATGGCGGTTCGGAGACCAGATTCCGGGCTCACCGAGCGCCAGATCGTCGTGGCGCGACAGCGCTCGCCGCGGATCGAAGGCGATCCGCCCGCGCGCCGCCGTCACGAGCCGCGCGCCCGCCTCGGCGACGGCGTCGAGCAGCGCGGTCACGGCCTATCCTCGATTGCGTGGATCAGCCCCCATTCGAGTGCCTGCCGCGCGCCGATGCGTTTCGCCGACAGCAACATCCACAGCGTGCGGTGGCGCCCGATCGCGCGCGCGATCGTCGCCGTGCCGCCCGCGCCGGGGATCAGTCCCATTCTGATCTCGGGAAGCTGGAACCAGGCGTCGGCCGTGGCGATCCGCCGCTGCGCCGCCGCCGCGATCTCGATGCCCGAGCCGACGCAGGCGCCGTGCAACCGCACCGTCCCTCGTCCGCCGAGCGCGTCGAGCGCGCGCGCGCAGCTATGCAGCGTGCGCACGGCATGCGCTTCGGCAAGATCGCGCGCGCTTCCGAACTCGGCGATGAGGCCGCCGGTCGAGAAGCATTTGCCCGCGCCTTGCAGCAGCACGTCGGGTGCGCTCGGATCGTCGAGCGCATTGGCGAGCGCTTCATAGAGTGCGTCGCGCATCGGCGCTGACATGGCGTTGCGGTTCGCGGGATCGTTCAGCGTCAGGCTGATCCGGTCGCCGTCCCGTGCGATCGCCAGCGGCTCGGGCGGGAAGGGTGATGCTTCGGCTCGAGCGCCGTCGCGCCACCGCGCAAATTCGCCCCCGCCGAGCAAGGCCGAATAAGCGAGCGATTCGATCCGCAACGCTTCGGCGAGCGACCGCTCTGCCGTCAACCTTAGCACCTCGGCGGCGATCGTCACCGCAAGCGGATTCGCGCGCGCCGCGTCGGCGAGCCGTTCGGGCTGCGGGTCGGACACCCATGGGTGCGGCGCATCGGGGGCGATCGTCAGCAACAGATCGAAATCGTCAGCGGCTACCGCGGGCAACAGGCCCTTGCGGTCGACGCCGATCACGACCGCCTGGATCGGCACCTTCGGCCGCCGCCAGCCCGCGGCATCGACGATCAGCACCGGCTGCCCGCCCGGCGCGGACAGGCGGTCCGCGTCGAGATGGTCGGGGCCGGTCATCCTGTCCTGTTAATCGGCGCAGAGGGCTTCCGCCAGTTCGGCTTTCAGCACCCGGCGCAGCAGCTTGCCCGTCTCATTATAGGGGAGGGCGCCCCGCACGAACCATTGCTCGGGCGTCTTGGTCGAACGAAGCTGCGCGCGGATCGCCTGTCCCATCGCCTCGATATCGGGGTGGCCCGACCGCGACACGATGACCGCGACGACCTTCTCGCCCCATTTTTCGCAAGGAATGCCAAGCACCGCGCAGTCGGCGATATCGTCGAAGGTTCGCAGCATATCCTCGATCTCGCCGGGCGAGATATTCTCGCCGCCGCGCACGATCACATCGTCAAGGCGCCCCTCGACGAACAGATAGCCGCCCTCGTCTAGCCAGCCTGCATCATTGGTCGCGAACCAGCCGTCGTCGGCGATCACCTTCTTGTGCAGATATTCCCCGGATACCTGCTCGCCGCGCACATGGATTTCGCCATGCTCGCCCGGCGCGCAGCACGAGCCGTCCTCGCGGCGGATTTCGAGTTCGACGCTCGGCAACGGCTGGCCGACCGACGCGATGCGGCGGCGGATCAGCGGGTCGTCGGACGCGAAAGCGGCGCGATGATCCTCGGCCCCGAGCAGTGCGATCGTCGAACTTGTCTCGGTCAGGCCATAGGCGTTGACGAAATCGACATGCGGCAGCATCGCCAGCGCGCGCGCGATTACCGGCTCGGGCATCTTGCCGCCGCCATAGGAGAGCGCGCGCAAGGCGGGCAGCGTCTCGCCGGTCTCCGCCATCACGTCGAGAATGCGGTCGAGCATCGTCGGTACGACCATTGCGTGGGTGATCGCCTCGCGCGCGGCGGTCGCCACCCAATCCTCGGCGATGAAGGCGGGCAGATAGACGATGCGCCGCCCGCCATAGGCCGCGGTCAGGATCGCCGAGATTCCGGCGATATGATAGGGCGGCACGCTGACCAGCGCGGCTTCGCCTTCGTCGGCGCCAAGGAACTCGACCGTCTGCATCACATAAGAGGTCAGGTTGGCGTGGCGCAGCACCGCCGCCTTCGGGTCGCCGGTCGTGCCGCTGGTGAACAGCAGTACCGCTATGTCGGTCTCGGCTTCGGGCAGGTCGGCGCGCTCGGGCGTCGCGCCCGCCAGGAATTCGGCCTCGAAATCGCTGCGAGCGATCAGTTCGATGCCTTCGGCCGGCGCGATGCGCGGCAGCATGTCGTCGTCGGCAATCAGCACCGCGGGCGCGCTGCGTGCGACGAGCTTGTTGAGATCGCTGTCGGCGAGACGATAGTTGAGCGGCACGAAGGGTGTTCCGGCTATCCCGCTTGCGAACAGCAGCAGCGGCAACGCCTCTCCATTCATGCCCAGAAAAGCGGTGTTTGCCTTGCCTCGGCTCCGGAGCCAGGCTGCGACCTGGCTGGCGCGCGCGCGATAGGCGTCGAAATCGAAGCCGTCTTCGCGCGTGCCGAGCGCGATGCGGTCGAAAGCCGCGTCGGCGGCGATGTCGAGCAGCAGGGGCGTGCGCATGGAATCAGTCCGATGCGGGCAGCGGCTTTGCGCCTTTCAGCGTCAGCGGCCTGCCGTCGAACACCAGCGACCCCTTGCCCGCCTTGGCGCCAAGCACCTCCAGCCCGCTTTCCTCGTCGATATAGCGTTTGCCGATCGCGACACCCTCGGCGAAATCGGGGCTGACGGCGCCGGTGGGCGCGGCCACATCGTCGATCGGCAGGACCGCCGCGCCGCCGCACTGCAGTTCGCCCGCGCCGCTCGGCGGCCGGACCACCACCATCTGCGCATCGCACACTGCACTTTTCCAGCGCGACCCCGGCTTCAATTCCATTCGATCGATCCTTTCCCTTCAGCGGTCCCGCCGCTGGCGGCCGACTTTGAAAGCGCTATAAGATAATCGACAAAGAAAGTAAACGTAGTTATATAACTGATCAAGGGAGCGGGAACGATGACCGTCGCGCTCTCGCAACATAGGAGTTTGCTGTCCCATGCCGCCTATGTCTCCGCTGCCTTCTGCTGCGAGAATCGCGCCTTCGGCATCAGGACGGCGACCGGCTCTATCCCGCGGCGCGGTCGATGCCGATCTGCGGGCGCTTGCCGCCGATCGCCTCGAAATAGCGCCCGACCGCTGCCCCTGTCGATTCGGCCCATCGCGTATCCGGAACCACATCGTCGAACTCGACCAATATATGCATACGGCCGACGCCGCGCGCATCGATCCCCTGTGCTTCCGCCTCCGCGAGAGAGGCGACCATGTCGCGCGCGCCGCATGAAAAGAGGAGGCGGACTCCCGGCCCGAACCGATCGGGGTGCTGCACGGCCTCCGTCGATAGGCGTGCAAGCTGTTCGTCGAACGAATTCGCCGTCGTCATTCTTCCGTTCCTCGTCTCTTCCGGGGAGGGCATTCTGCGCGGCAGCTTACAGCAGCAAAAGGGCGCGCCGCAATCGGATAGCCGCCGGGGCGAAATTCGGCCCCGCGCGATACGGGCTTAGCGCCAAATCTCCCGCCGACGTTTGATCCCGATCGATTGCAAGGAACTGTCATGCACCCGCGATTTCATGCCGAAACCTTTCCCGACAAGGCTGCGGTGATTCGTTCCGACACCGGCGAAGCCCTGACCTATGGCGCATTGGAGGCGCAGGCGAATCGCGGTGCGCAGCTGTTTCGCAGCCTTGGCATCGCGGTGGGGGACACGATCGCCATATGGCTTCCCAATCGGCTCGAATATTATGAAGTCTATTGGGCGGCCCAGCGCGCCGGCCTCTATATCACGCCGCTTTCGACCAAGCTGACGGCCGAGGAGGCCGCCTATATCCTGACCGATTCCAGTTCGCGGCTGCTCGTGACCAGCGGGGAGATCGACCAGCTTGGCGCGCTGCTGGAAAAGGCGCCCTCCGCTCTGCGCCATATCTACACCGTCGGTGCGCGAGTCGCGGACCTTCCGGATTGGGGCGCGATCGCCGATTTCCCCGCGACGCCGATCGCGGACGAAAGCGCCGGCTTTCATATGGTCTATTCGTCGGGAACGACCGGGCGGCCCAAGGGCATTAGGCTGCCGCTGTCGGGCGGATCGGCGACGGAGCCGCATATGCTCGCCGAGCGGCAGCAAAGCCGCTACGGCGCCGGCCCGCACTCGGTTTATCTGTCGCCCGCGCCGCTTTACCATACGGCGCCGCTTGCCTTCACCACCTCGGTCCAGCGGCTCGGCGGCACGGTGATCCTGATGCCGAAGTTCACGCCCGAAGACGCGCTCGCGGCGATCGAAAAATATCGCGTCACGATCACCCAGATGGTGCCGACGATGTTCCTGCGGATGCTGCGGCTTCCCGACACGCAGCGCGTGGCCTATGACATTTCGTCGCTCACCCATGTCATCCACGCGGCCGCGCCCTGTCCGGTCGAGGTCAAGGAGCGGATGATCGAATGGTTCGGGCCGATCATCTATGAATATTATGGCGGATCGGAAGGCAATGGATCGACCTTCATCACGCCTCAGGAATGGCTGCGCAAGAAGGGCTCGGTGGGCCGCGCCGACTGGGGCGCGATCCATATCTGCGACGAGGACGGCCGCGAACTTCCGCCCGGCGAGCAGGGGCTGATCTATTTCGAAGGCGGCTGGGATTTCCAATATCTCAACGACGTCGAAAAGACGAAGGAGTCGCGCCATCCGCACCACTCTGGCTGGTCGGCGCTCGGCGACATCGGCTATCTCGACGCGGACGGCTATCTCTTCCTCACCGACCGCAAGAGCTTCATGATCATCTCGGGCGGGGTGAACATCTATCCGCAGGAGGTCGAGAATCTGCTGATCGTCCACCCCAAGGTGGCCGATGCGGCGGTCATCGGCGTGCCGAGCGCCGAGATGGGCGAAGAGGTCAAGGCCGTCGTCCAGCCGCGCGACGACGCCGCTGCCGGGCCGGAACTCGAAGCCGAACTCATCGCCTATTGCCGGGCGCATCTGAGCGCGGTCAAATGCCCGCGCAGCATCGATTTTGTGGCCGAACTGCCGCGCCACGAAACGGGCAAACTCTACAAGCGCGAGATACGCGACCGCTATTGGGCGGGGCATGAAAAGCGCGTCGCCTGAGGGGTGAAGCGGAAAGAAGGACAGGCATGAGCGAAAATTTTATCGACGCGATGATCGCGGTCGCCGAACGCGCGCCCGGAGCGAGCCTCGTCGTTGCCTCGGAAACTCGCCCGTGCGTGACGACGCTTGCCGGAGTCGTGACCGCCGGACGCCGGATGGGCACGCGCCTTGCCGAAGAGGGCATCGGTCCGGGCGACGTCATCGCCTGCATGGTGCCGGGCTGGCGCGAGTGGCTCGTCGTTGCCGTTGCTGCGGCGCAGGCAGGAGCGGTCATGTTGCCGATCGTGACCATTTATGGACCGAACGAACTCGGCTTCATCCTGAGGCAATCGGGCGCCAAATGGCTGTTCACCCCGGAGCATTTTCGGGGGCAGGATTTTCCCGCGATCGTCGCGGCCTGCGGACCGCTTCCTGCGCTAGAGCGCCATGTAACGATCGGTGCGGAATTTTCCCGGCTCGAGGAAGAGGGATTCGTGACGGAGCCCGCGAAGCGCGCGGCGGAAGACCTGGCACTGCTCGTCTACACCTCCGGCACGACGGCGGCGCCGAAAGGCGTCAAGCATTCGGCCGCGGGGATGCTCGCCGAACTGGCGTCGCTCCGCGAATCGCGGGGGCGGGCTGGTGCGGAGGTGGTCCTTTCGCCCTGGCCTCCGGGGCATGTCGCGGGCGCGCTTTCGATGTACCGCTTCCTGTGCGACGGAACGCCGCTCGTCCTGATGGACCAAT
>Ga0182745_1000423_pt1 | contig 48129 bp, 48 predicted proteins | sample eDN3rd30CKraftBY_FD_128523 | JGI IMG/M metagenome (GOLD analysis project Ga0182745, IMG submission 128523) | Enriched backyard soil microbial communities from Emeryville, California, USA - eDNA 3rd pass 30_C Kraft BY (version 2) (version 2) | ecosystem: Environmental > Terrestrial > Soil >... | reverse complement strand
GACCGTCGGCACCACCACCGCAACGCAGCCCTGTGCCTCGCCACCGCCATCTTGATCACCGGGAAACTGCTCACCCACCGCGACCGCTACTGCCGCTGATGACCGCCTATCCGCTCGTGTCCTAAGCCGAATGTCAGTTCGATGAAAGGCAGACACCTGGATGCGTCGCCGGTGCCGCGGTGGTACGCATGTGTCGGCGATGCATCCAGGTGTCCCAGGGCCGGCAGCAGCCGAACGTGCCAGTGTGTCGTACGTTCGATTGTGAATTGGGGAACGAGCGTGCGCCTGCAACTAGCGTGACCCGCATGGCACAGACGTTGCAGCGCGGGCCGGTGACCGGCACCGCCGTCGCCCAGCCGGGCAAGTCCGGCAGGCGCAAGCCGTTCCCGCTCGACTTCTACTCCACCGCGGTGGGCAAGAAGTACGTGATGGCGATCACCGGCCTGATCGGCATCGGGTTCGTGATCAGCCACATGGTGGGCAACCTCAAGGCCTATCTCGGGGTGGTCAGCCACCACGGCTCGGAAACGTACGACCTCGACATCTACGGCGAGTTCTTGCGCGAGATCCTTGTACCGATCCTGCCGCGCACCGTGTTCTTGTGGATCATGCGGATCGTGCTGATCGGGGCTGTCTTCCTGCACATCCACGCCGCCTACACGCTGACGCTGATGAACCGCAACGCCCGCCCGGTCAAGTACCAGTCGGCCCGCGATTACCAGGTCGCCAACTTCGCCAGCCGCACCATGCGCTGGACCGGCATCATCGTTGTGCTGTTCATCGCCTGGCACCTCGCCGACCTCACGTGGGGGTGGGTCAACCCCGGCTTCGAGCGCGGCCTGGTGTACCGCAACCTCGATGCCAGCCTGAGCCGCGTGCCGGTGGCGATTCTGTACATCGTCGCCAACATCGCGCTCGGCATCCACCTGTTCCACGGCACCTGGTCGCTGTTCCAGTCGATGGGGTGGAACAACCCGAAGTTCAACGCGTGGCGCAAGCACGCTGCGGCCGGCGTGGCCACGCTGGTAGTGGTCGGCAACGTGTCGTTTCCGATCATGACCCTGGCGGGGGTGATCGAGTGGGACCCGACGGTGCCCACCGTCCACGAGCTCGAAGCCACCGAAGGAGCCGATCACTGATGGCCATCACGCTCGACGCGAAGATCCCCGAGGGGCCGCTGGAGCACAAGTGGGACGAGTTCATCGCCCACGAGAAGCTCGTCAACCCGGCCAACAAGCGCAAGTTCAAGGTGATCGTGGTCGGCACCGGCCTGGCCGGCGCGTCGGCGGCGGCCACGCTCGCCGAGCTCGGCTACCAGGTCGACGCGTTCACGTTCCACGACTCGCCCCGCCGGGCGCACTCGATCGCCGCCCAGGGCGGCATCAACGCCGCCAAGAACTACAAGGGCGACGGCGACTCGATCTACCGCCTGTTCTACGACACCATCAAGGGCGGCGACTTCCGGGCCCGCGAGGCCAACGTGTACCGCCTCGCCCAGGTGTCGGTGAACATCATCGACCAGATGGTGGCCCAGGGCGTGCCGTTCGCCCGCGAGTACGGCGGCCTGCTCGACAACCGCTCGTTCGGTGGCGCCCAGGTGAGCCGTACGTTCTACGCCCGCGGCCAGACCGGCCAGCAGTTGCTGCTCGGCGCGTACCAGCAGCTCGCCCGCCAGGTCGGGCTTGGCGGGGTGCGCCTGTTCAACCGCTCCGAACTGGTCGACGTGGTCGTGGTCGACGGGCGCTGTGCCGGCATCGTCGTGCGCGACCTCGTCACCGGCGAGGTGTCGTCGCACGCCGCGCACGCGGTGGTGCTGGCCACCGGCGGGTACGGCAACGCGTTCTTCCTGTCCACCAACGCGATGCAGTGCAACGTCACCGCCGCGTGGCGGGCGCACCGCAAGGGCGCTGCGTTCGCCAACCCGTGTTACACCCAGATCCACCCCACGTGCATCCCCCAGGCCGACGAGTTCCAGTCGAAGCTGACGCTCATGTCCGAGTCGCTGCGCAACGACGGCCGGGTGTGGGTGCCCAGCAACCTCGACGACTCGCGCCCGGCCGACCAGGTGCCCGAGAGCGATCGCGACTACTACCTCGAGCGCCTGTACCCGTCGTTCGGCAACCTGGCCCCGCGCGACATCTCGTCGCGGGCCGCCAAGCGGGCGGTCGACTCGGGTCGCGGCGTCGGCCCGCTGAAGAACGGCGTGTACCTCGACTTCGCCGACGCGATCAGCCGGCTCGGCCAGGGCGTCGTGTTCGAGCGCTACGGCAACCTGTTCGAGATGTACGAGCGGATCACCGGCGAAGACCCGATGAAGGTGCCGATGCGCATCTATCCCGCCTCGCACTACACGATGGGCGGGCTGTGGGTCGACTACGAGCTGATGACCACCATCCCCGGCCTGTATTGCGCCGGCGAGGCCAACTTCTCCGATCACGGCGCCAACCGGCTCGGCGCCTCGGCGCTGATGCAGGGCCTGGCCGACGGCTACTTCGTGCTGCCCAACACCATCTCGAACTACCTCGCCCCGCTGCTCGGCAAGTCCATTCCCGGCACCGACCACGAGGCATTCCAGGTGGCCGAGCAGGAGGCCCGCGACCGGTTCACGCAGTACCTGTCGATCGGTGGCACGCGCTCACCCGACCACTTCCACCGCGAGCTCGGCAAGATCATCTGGGACTACTGCGGCATGGAGCGCACCGAGGAGGGCCTCGACAAGGCGTTGTCGGAAATCCCTGCCCTCTACGACGAGTTCCAGAACGACCTGCGCGTCACCGGCGACGGCGAGAGCACCAACCAGACGCTCGAAAAGGCCGGCCGCGTCGACGACTTCTTCCAGCTCGGCCTGCTGATGTGCCTCGACGCGAAGGAGCGCAAGGAGTCGTGCGGCGGCCACTTCCGTGCCGAGTACCAGGACGAAGAAGGCGAAGCCAAGCGCGACGACGAGAACTTCGCCCACGTCGCCGCGTGGGAGTGGAGCGGCGACTACACCGCTCCGGTGCGCCACGAGGAACAGCTCGAGTACGAAGTCGTGCAACTCCAGACCCGGTCGTACAAGTGAGCAAGTGAGGAGCCCCCGATGAACGTTGTCCGCAACCTCACCCTCAAGATCTGGCGCCAGGCCGGCCCCGACCGTGCCGGGTACTTCGAGGAGTACCCCGTCGCCGAAATCAGCGACGAGGCGTCGCTGTTGGAACTGCTCGACATCTTGAACGAGTACCTCATCAACGAAGGCAAAGAGGCCGTCGTGTTCGACCACGACTGCCGCGAAGGCATCTGTGGCACGTGCTCGCTGATGATCAACGGCCAAGCCCACGGACCCCAGCGCGGTACCGCCACGTGCCAGCTGCACATGCGCAAGTTCCAAGACGGCGACACGATCGTCATCGAACCGTGGCGGGCCTCGGCGTTCCCGATCATCAAAGACCTGATGGTCGACCGTGCCCCGCTCGACCGCATCGTCGAGGCCGGCGGGTTCATCACCGCCGACACCGGTGGCGCGCCCGACGCCAACCTGATCCCCATCCCCAAGCCGGTGGCCGACGCGTCGATGGACGCGGCCGAATGCATCGGGTGCGGGGCCTGCGTGGCGGCCTGCCCGAACGGTGCCGCCAGCCTGTTCACCGGGGCCAAGCTGACCCACCTCAACCTGCTTCCGCAGGGTCAGGCCGAGCGTTACAAGCGGGCTGAGGCGATGGTCGAGACGATGGACGAACACTTCGGTTCGTGCACGAACCACGGCGAGTGCGAGGCGGCGTGCCCGAAGTCGATCTCGATCGACGTGATCGCCAACATGAACGCCGACTACCTGTCCAGCAAGTTCAAGAACCGCAAGAAGCTGAGCCGGGTCTGACGTGCCCCGGGCGGTGGTCTGCACGCAGTTGGGGCCGCTGTCCGGGCTGCGTGTCGAGGAACGGCCGTCGCAACCGCTTGGCCCCGGTGACGCCCGCATCGCGGTCTTGGCGGCGGGCGTCAACTTCGTCGACGCACTGATCGTCCAGGGCCTGTACCAGATCAAGCCATCCACCCCGTTCGTGCCCGGTGGTGAGCTGGTCGGCGTGGTCACCGAGCTGGGCGACCAGCCGGGGAGCACGGCCGGACCGGCCGGTGGCGTTGCGGTCGGCGACCGGGTGCTGGCGATGACGATGGCCGGAGCGTTCTCGACCGAGGTGGTGTTCCCCGCCGAGCGGCTCGTCAAGGTGCCGAGCAACCTCACCGACGGCCAGGCCGCGACGTTCATGCAGAGCTACATGACCGGCCTGTTCGCGCTCGCTCGCCGGGCGTCGTTGTGGCCCGGCCGGTCGGTACTGGTGCTCGGCGCCGGTGGCGGTGTAGGGCTGGCCGCGGTCGACGTCGCTCGGGCGCTCGGGCTGCGCGTGATCGCTGCCGCGTCCACCGACGAGAAGCGCGCGTTGGCCACTGCCCGCGGGGCCGGTGCCGTGGTCGACTCGACCGACCCGGTGGCCGTGAAGGTCGCCGCCCGCGAGTTCGGCGAGGGCGGCGTCGACGCGGTCTACGACCCGGTGGGTGGCGAGCGTGCGGCCGAGTACCTGAAGGCGCTCGGCGAGAACGGCCAGTACCTCGTGGTCGGGTTCGCGACCGGCCACATCCCGGCCTTGCCCGCCAACCAGATCCTGCTGGCGAACCGCCGTGTGATCGGTGTCGACATGGGCGGCTGGTTCGCCCGGCACGCCGATGACGAGGCCGACCTGCGGGCCGAGTTACTCGGCCTGGTCGAGGCCGGTCAGTTGAGCCCGGTCGAGCCGCGCGCCTACCCGCTCGACCAGGTCGCCGAGGCGCTCGCCGCCCAGCAGGGTCGTCAGGTCGCCGGCAAAGCCGTGCTCGTCCCCTGACCGGCTGTCAGCGTGGGTCGCGCCACATCGCCAGTACCGGGGGCGCGTCCGCTCCGATCGTGATCGCGTCTGCGGGGTCGAACCCGTGGCGGGCGTAGAACGGCGTGTTCCCGGGCTTCGAGTTCTCCAGGTATGCGCCGACGCCCTCACGGTCGGCCTGGTCGAGCCCCGCGCCCATGAGGTGGCCACCGATGCCGCAGCCCTGGGACGCGGGGTCGACCCCTACGTATGCCAGGTACCAGTGCGGCGCTTCCGGATGCACCTTCTCGATCCGGCCGAGCGCGCGGAGCGCCCGCGGCAGGCGCCGGCCGAACGCGCGGAGGGTGGCTGGTGTGCTGCGCACCACTTCGCGCAACGGCATCCGCCAGTCGTCGACCGCGTGCCAGATCGCCACGCCGGCGATCGCGCCCTCGGCGGTGGCGACGAACGTCTGGTGGACGGGCGCGCGCAACGTCGAGTCGATGAACGCGCCGTACGCGTGGCGCAACCGGGGGAGTGGATCGGCCGGGTTGCCGATCAACCAGTTGAAGACCGGGTCGTCGTGGAAGGCCGCAGCGAGGCACCGGACGGCGTCGTCGCGATCAGCGGCGGTCAGCGGCCGCACCTCGATCTTCACCACCAACACCGTACCTGCCCCCAACTCGCTGACTGTGGGTGTGCTTCCTGCCGGTCGTCGAGTGGCGCACTCGCGGCGGAGCCGCCACCTCGTTGTATCGAGACGACCTTGCCGAGTTGGCTGTCGCCGCCGGGGCACACGGCTCGTCGTGCCGCGTCGGGTTACCGTGGTGGTTGTGAGCTGGATCGAACGGGCGGTCGAAGAGCGTCTCGCCCAGGCAGCGCGTAACGGTGAGCTCTCGGCACCACACCTGGAGGGCAAGCCACTCGACGATCTGGAGCACCAGCGCTCGCAGGGCTGGTGGGCCGAGCGCTTCGTCGAGCGCGAGCTCAGCCACGATCGGCGTGTGCGCGCCGAAGCCGATGCGGCCGAGGCCCGGGCGGCGTTCTGGAGAGCTGTCACCCTCGACGAGTTGCACGCCGCGGTCGCGGCGGCGAACGCCGCGATCGCCCGGGCCAACGTCAACCTCGTGCTCACCGACCGGCTCGACCCGTTCGACGTCGCCGACATCGAAGCCCGATGGCGCCGGTTGCAGTAGCCCGGTGAAGTTCTTCGACGCCGGGCAGGAAGCCGAAGGGTTCATCGCGATCGGGCAGATGGCGACCGGTGTGATCGCGATCGGACAACTCGCCACCGGTGTGATCGCGATCGGACAGCTCGCCCGGGGGGTGATCGCGATCGGACAGCTGGCGGTGGGCGTAGTGGCGTTCGGCCAACTCGCTGTCGCGTTGACGTACGGCGGCGGGATGATCGGGCTGGCCGGTGTGCGGATCCGCCAATCGCTACTGGTCTACGGGCTGCTCGGGAGCTCCGACCCGTGGCCCAGCGGCAGGCGCTTCCCACACGCGGCGCCGATCATCGTGCGCCAGACGCGACGAACGATCACCGTCGTCCGCACTGTGCTCGCCGGCGTGCTCGTGGGCGTGGTGACGTTGGTCGCCCTCAGCTGGCTCCCCAGCCTGCCCGACCGCCTCCAGGACCCACCCGCACCCCCCACCTACGCCCCCGGCACCCGCTGACGACGAATCGTGTCGGACACGATTCGTCAGACCTCGCAGCAGCGGGGCGTCAAGGGGCAGGGGACTCGTCCGCTACGCCGGGGGGACGGTGACGATCGAGTGGTAGTGGTTGTCGGCGTGGACCGGGCCGCCGTCGGGCGTGCCGTTGCCGTTGGATGCCAGCGTCAGTTCGAGGTCGAGCGTGCCGAGCGTGTCGGGCACGTCGTAGCGCAGGCGCGCCACGCGCACCACCTCGTCGGGGCCGACCGACCCGCCGAATCGCCACGCTTGCGAGCCGCCGGCCCAGCGCAGTGTGGCGGTGACGTCGGCGTCGAAACCCACGCGCAGGTCGTTCACGACGTGGACGTCGACGGTGACACGTTCACCTGGTGCAACGATCGCCGGTGGCCGGTCGGCGGCGAGCAGCACCGGGGTGCACGCGTGACGCAGCGCCTCCCAGCCGAGCTTGGGCTGCCCGTCGGAGTCGAGCACCCCCCACCCCACGCCGGGCGTCGGCTCGTTGAGGGCGAACAGGGCGAACCCGCCAGCCGGGCGGTACTTGATGCGGCGCAGGAACTCGACGTGGTGCTTGATCAGCTCGGCCTGGTACACCTGCGTGGCGTGACGCCACTCGTCGAACGTGGCGAACGACGCCGGCGGCACGCGCTCGTCGAACACCCACTTCTGTAGTCCGTAGCGCTCGGCCAGCAGCTCCCAGTCGAGGTCGGGCCAGGAGCGACCCGCCAGCGCTTCATCCACCCACGCAGGCCCCGGCGCCGACGGTGCTGCCTGGGCGCCGAACTCCGACACGAACCGCACCAGGCGCGGCACGCGGTCGGCGAGCCGCGCGATGTCGCTGACGTCGCCGTGGTACCAGCCGAAGTAGAAGTGGCTGTCGGTGCCGTCGAGCAGCGGCAGGTGTGGCAGCACACCCGAGTGCGGCACGGTGAGTCGGGTCGGGTCGGACCGTTCGAACGCCCGTTTCACCCACCGGTCGAGCACCGACTTGTTCCACGTCGGGAACTGGTGGCCGAGCGCGTAGCGCAGCTTCGACTGGCTGGTTGGGCCCTCGATGCCCACTGCCGCGGCGACCGGGTCGTTGTGCGCGTTCCACTGCACGATCGACGGGTGGTGCCCGAGCGCGTCGACCGCCGCGCCCGCCTGGGCGACCGCCGCCCCGCGAACCGAGCGGGCGTACGCCCACTGGAGTGGGAAGTCCTGGAGCAGCAGCAAGCCGGCCCGGTCGGCGGCGTCGTACAGCGCCCGGGGGGCGACGTGCCCGTGCACGCGCAGGCAGTCGAGCCCGGCCTCGACCGCGCGGGAGACGATCGCGTCCTGCTCAGCGCGGGTGGCGTGGGCCAGGGCGGCCCGCGTGGGCAACAGGTTGGCGCCCTTGAGGAACAGACGCTCGCCGTTGACCGAACACTTCCAGTCGTTCCAGGCCACCGTGCGCAACCCGGTTCGGCGCTTGCGGCGGTCGCTGCGCACCCCGTCGATCCACACCTCGACGCTGACGGTGGTCATCGCCTGCTCGCCCAATCCGCGCGGCCACCACAGCGCCGGTTCGCCGATGTCGACGTTCCAGGCCACCTCGTTGAGCCCCGTGGCGAGCCGGCGGTCGAGCTCGGCGACCGGTTCACCGTCGACCAGCGTGCGCAGCGTGACCGGGCGCGGGGCGTCGCTGTCGAGCTTGGCGGTCAGCAGCAGGTGCGCCCGCGACTCGTCGGCGTCGCGGCACAACACGCGCAGCCGGTCGATCCGCACCGGGCCGGTGTCGTACACCTTGACCGGCCGCCACAGCCCGCCCGGGTTCCACGTGCGATCGATGCCGTCCCAGTACTGGAACACGCCGGTGACGTTGCGGCGCCCGCGGTGGCTGCGCTGCGGTGAACACGTCACCTCGACCGCGACCGTGTGCTCGGTACCGATCCGCGACAGCGCGGTGATGTCGTAGGTGTGCGGGAAGAAGTAGCCCTCGGGGTCACCGAGGTAGGCGCCGTCGAGCCACACGTCGCCCTGGTAGAACACGCCGTCGAGCGTGATCCACCGCCGCCGGCCCGGCTCGGGCTCGGGGTGCCGGTAGCGCCGGCGGTACAGAAACGGCCCGTCGTGCTCGGCGAACGCCGGGTGGTCGCGCCAATGGCCCGGCACCGTCAGCTCGGCCCAATCGGAGTCGTCGACATCGACGCCGATGCCATCGCGCCGCAAGTCGTCGGACGCGGCTGTTACTCGCCACACCCCGCTCAAGTCCACAACCCGAGAGTACCCAGCGAGAGCCGGTCGGTACTCTCCGGGGCTCATGACCAACGAGGCGACGTTGACGTCCGAACAGAAGCGGGCGGTCGATCGGATGGCGTTGCGCGATGCCGTGCCGATGTTCGTGCCGGCCTTGCCGTTCGGGTTCATCGTCGGTGTGGCGATGACGCAATCGGCCATGCCCACCTGGGTTGCTTGGCTGACCTCGCCGTTGATCTTCGCCGGGGCTTCGCAGCTCGGCGTCATCACGCTGGCCGGGCACGCCACATTGTGGGGGGTGATCGTGGCCGGGCTGGTCATCAACCTGCGTCACGTCATGTACGCCGCGGCGTTGGCCCAGCCGATGCAACGCCAGCCGCGCTGGTTCCGCTGGTTCGCCCCGTTCCTCCTCATCGACCAGGTGTTCGCGTTGGTGACGCTGCGGCTCACCGAGTCGCCCGACACGAGCCCGGTCGCCGGTTCGCCGGCAGCCTTGCGGCGCTACTACCTGGTGGTCGGCGGGTTCTTCTTCTCGAGCTGGTTGGTCGTGTCGACGCTCGGCATGGTGATCGGTCCCGTCATCCCCGACTCGTGGCAGCTCGAGTTCGCGATCCCGGTGCTGTTCGTCGGCATGGTGCTGATCGCGGTCGACAAGCTGCCCCAGGCGGTGGCCGCCGTCGTGGGAGCGGCCGTGGGGCTGGCCACGGCCGGCCTCCAGGACCGGTTGGGCATCCTCGTCGGGGCGGCGGCGGGCATCGCCGCCGGGTCGGCAGCCGAGGCCGCGTGGGGCGAGCGCCAGCTCCGCGCACCGCTGGAAGGCGGCCACTGATGTCGACGTCAGCCGCGCTCGTCGCCGTGCTGGTGGTCGCCGTGTCGACCTACCTGATGCGCGCCAGCCTGATCGTGTTGCTCGCCGGCGTGACCATCCCGCCGTCGGTCGAGCGGGCGTTGCGCTACGTCGGGCCGGCCACGCTGGCTGCGCTGGCGATGAACCTCGCGTTCGGCGGTGAGGACGGCCTGCACATCCACTGGATCGAGCTGGTCGCCCTATTGGTCGCCGGGGCGGTCGTCGTGTGGCGCCGCCAGCTCGTGGTCAGCATGGTCGTGGCGATGATCACCCTGTGGCTGCTCACCTGGCTGGCCTGAGGTAGCGCGCGGTTCCCCTCGGACAGAGGGGGAGGGTACGGTCTGGGCATGACCACCTCCCGCCCGGCTACCCTCGCTGAATTGCGCGCCTCGGGGTGGGTGTCGCGCCCCGTCGCCGACGAGATTCGTACGAACGCGGTCGCCCGCATCCGCCGCGGCGAGCCGCTGTTCGAGGGCGTGCTGGGGTACGAGCACACCGTCATGCCCCAGGTCGAGAACGCCCTGCTCGCCGGGCACGACATCATCTTCCTCGGCGAGCGCGGCCAGGCCAAGACGCGCATGATCCGATCCTTGACAGGACTGCTGGATGAATGGATGCCGATCGTGGCCGGCTCGGAGATCAACGACGACCCGTACCACCCGGTGTCGCGCCACGCCCGCGACCTCGTCGCCGAGCAGGGCGACGACACACCGATCGCGTGGGTGCACCGCGACCGGCGCTACGGCGAGAAGCTGGCCACCCCCGACACGTCGATCGCCGACCTGATCGGCGAGGTCGACCCGATCAAGGTCGCCGAGGGGCGCTACCTCTCCGACGAGCTGACGTTGCACTACGGCATGGTGCCGCGCACCAACCGCGGCATCTTCGCCATCAACGAGCTGCCCGACCTGGCCGAACGTATTCAAGTCGGCTTGCTCAACGTGCTCGAGGAACGTGACGTCCAGATCCGCGGGTACCAGGTACGGCTGCCGCTCGACGTGGTGCTGGTGGCGTCGGCCAACCCCGAGGACTACACCAACCGCGGGCGCATCATCACCCCCCTCAAGGACCGCTTCGGCAGCCAGATCCGCACGCACTACCCGCTCGACGCCGAACTCGAATACGACATCGTCCGCCAGGAAGCCAAGCCGCTGTCGGTCGGCGAGCTGGCCGCGGTCGAGGTGCCCGACTACCTCGGCGAGGTGGTGGCCACGATCAGCCAGCTGGCCCGTTCCAGCAACCACGTCAACCAGCGCTCGGGCGTCAGCGTGCGCCTGAGCGTCGCCAACTACGAGGCGCTCGGCGCCAACGCGCTGCGGCGCGGGTTGCGCGCCGGCGAGCGACACATCGTCGCTCGGGTCGACGACCTCGATGCCTTGGCCGCCAGCTCGATCGGCAAGATCGAAATCGAGGCCCTGGAAGACGGCCGGGCCGGGCAGATCTTCGAGAACCTCGTGCGCGGGGCGGTGCTCACGGTGTTCAACAACCGGGTCGACCCGATGCACACCACCGCGGTCGTCGATGCGTTCGAGGAGGGCGAGGTGGTACACACCGGCGAAGACCTCCCGTCGACCGAGCTGGCCGAGCTGGTCGCCCGGATTCCCGCGCTGGCCGCCCCGGTCGACGCCTTGGCCGGCCCCGGCGCGTCGCCAGCGGCGGTGGCCGCAGCGGCCGAGTTCGTGCTCGAGGGCCTGCACCTCAGCAAGCGCCTCAACAAGGACGAGTCCGGCACCCGGGCGACGTATCGGGGCCGGCGGTGATCGTCGCCGTCACCGGTTCGGCGGTCGAGCTGCGCGACCCCGACAACTTCCGGCAGTTCCACGTCGCGGCCGACCCCGGCACCGACATCGCCGTGGCGCTGGCAGCAGCCGGGGCGGGGTTGCCAGCGGACGACGCCGACGTGTTCGTCACGGTCGACTGGCTGCGCACCGAGGCCGCCCGCCTCGGCGTCGGCGACGACTGGTCGGCCGGCTTCGCGGCGATGCTCGACTACGCCGCCACCAACGGCTGGCTGAACGACGACCACACCGCCATCCGCGCCCACGTCGAGCCGTAGCGACCCTGACCGGCGGCGTCGTCTCGATACAACGGGGTGGCGGCTGCGCCGCGAGTGCGCCACTCGACGACCGGTGTGGTGGCGGTGGTCGGTGCTACCGGTGGTCGAGTGCCGGGCTCTGCCCGGTGTATCGAGACCCGGTGCGCGGGAGTGGACGTCAGTCGTGGAGGGCGTTGCGGAGGCGGCGGTTCTGCGACTTGAACAGTCCGCGCGTCTTGGTGAGGTAGGCCAGACCAGCCGCGGCCGCCCCGGCCACGATCGCGCCGACCAGGCTGCCCATGCGGAACCCGGTGCCCTCGACGCTGAGGATGCGGTCGCCGTCGTGGGCCGCGTTGCCGCGCCCCCACGTGACCCCGAGCGTCATCAGGTTCGGGGCGGCCAGTACGGCCGCGGCGAACAGCCAGGCGACCCACCCCTTCCAGGTATGCACCCGGCTGCGGAGGCGTATCGCGGCCGCCAGGCACGCCAGCGGCAGGGCGGTGAACACAAACCCGATGAACCCGCCGTACAGCGCGCCCACCGTGAGCCGCCCGCCGACCACGTCGCCCACCCGTTGTGCCCACCAGCGCGGGATGATCGCCGCCCCGAGTAGCCACAGCATCACCAGCACCGCCAGCCCGGCGATGCTCCACACCGCCCGCCGCCCCCAGTTCACCTGCCGAGCCGGCTCCCCCCGAGACCCTTTCGCCATTACTGAAGCCTGCCACACCCGCACGCGCACCAACGTCGAGGCATACAACGGGGTGGCGGCTACGCCGCGAGTGCGTCACTCGACGACCGGTGGCCACGGTGGTCGAGTGCCGGGCTCTGCCCGGTGTATCGAGACCATCGGTGCGCGCTGCGCGGTCTCAGAACCAGCGGCCTCGGGTCCAGAGTTCTGAGGTGTCGTTCTTGTCGACGCCGGTGGGGGTGCCGGTGAGCTTGACCAGGTCGATCGAGCCGGGGAAGCCGCGCAGCGTGACCTCGCCGTAGGGCTCGGCGACCAGGCCGTCGGGCAGCTGGCCGAGCTGCATCGTGGGCATCAGCACGTCGAAGTTGGTGGCCAGGTCGCACAGCCGGGCAGCCATGTTGACGGCCGATCCGATGTAGTCGTCGCCTTCGAACAACAGGGCTTCGCCGGTGGCGATGCCGGCCCGCAGGGTGAGCGGCGAGCACACGGCCGCGGCGCGGCGTTCCAGGTCCATCACGAACTCGAGCGCGGCGGGCTGCTCGACGGCCACGATCATGCAGCCGTCGCCCAGCCACTTGGCCACCCGCACGCCGCGTTCCGACGACACCTCGCGAACGAGTGTGCGGAATGTCGACAGCAAGCGCCCGGCGGCCTCGTCGCCGTACGCGGCCGTGTAATTCGTGAACCCCGACAGGTCCAAGAACACGAACGTCCGCGGCACGCGCATGCCCCGATTCTAGTTGAGTGACCGGTGTCACGCCCGGTGCTTTGCGCGGTACGGTGCCCGTATGCCGGCTCGGTTCACCTACTCGCGGTGGGACGGGACGCAGCGCGGGTTCGACCTCGACGCCGACGCCCTGTTCTCGGAGCTGACCGACGAGTTGTTGCAGCACGGCGACGTCAACGCGGCGTTGCGGCGGATGATGCACGAGGGCATGCGCACGCCCGACGGCCAGCGCATGCAGGGCCTACGCGAACTGCTCGAACAACTCCGCCAGGAACGCCAGCAGCGGCTCGACCAGCACGACCTGGGCGGGGTGTACGACGAGATCGCCCGCGAGCTCGACGACATCGTCGACGAGGAACGCCACGCGATCGACAACACCCGCCGGGCGGCCGAAGCGTCGGGCGACGAGCGCCGGGCGCAGACTGCCAACGACTCGGCGGCCGAGCGCAACCTGCGGCTCGACCTGCTGCCCGACGACCTGGCGGGGCGCGTGGGCGACCTGAAGAACTACGACTTCGAGTCGGCCGAGGCCCAGCGCCGCTTCGACGACCTGGTCGACCGGCTCAAGCAGCAGCTCGCCCAGCAGTTCGTCGACCAGGTCACCGAGGGCATGCAGAACATGGGGCCCGACGACATGGCCCGCATGAAAGACATGCTCGCCGAGCTCAACGAGATGCTGGAGCGGCGCCAGAACGGCGCTCCCGACGACGAGCTCGGCTTCGACGAGTTCATGGAGAAGTACGGCGACTTCTTCCCCGAGAACCCGCAGAACCTCGACGAGCTGCTGGAGTCGATGGCCCGCCGGATGGCTGCCATGCAGGCGATGCTCAACTCGATGACGCCCGAGCAGCGGGCCCAGCTGCAACAGCTGTCCGACCAGTTGATGGACGACATGGACCTGCGCTGGCAGCTCGACCAGCTGGGCGGGAACCTGCGGCAGATGTTCCCGCAGATGAACTGGGGTCAGCAGTACGACTTCCAGGGCGACGATCCGATGGGGCTCGGCCAGGCGCTCCAGCAGATGACCGACCTCGGCCAGCTCGACGGCCTCGAACACCTGCTGCGCAACGCCACCAGCCCGGCCCAGCTCGCCGAGGCCGACCTCGACCGCGTCCGCGACCTGATGGGCGACGACGCGGCCAACAGCCTGGAACGCCTGGCCCAGCTCACCAAGATGCTCGAAGAGGCCGGTCTGATCGAGCAGAAGGACGGGCGCCTCGACCTCACCCCGGCCGGCCTGCGGGCGATCGGCTCGAACGCGCTGCGCGACCTGTTCAGCAAGCTCACCAAGGACCACGTCGGCCAGCACGAACTGCACCAGCGCGGGCTCGGCCACGAACGCACCTACCAGACCAAGCCGTACGAGTTCGGCGACCCGTTCCAGCTCGACCTCCAGCGCACGATCCGCAACGCGATCGCCCGCGGGGGAGTGGGCACCCCGATTCGCCTGCACCCCGACGACTTCGAGATCGACCAGACCGAACACCTGACGCGGTCGAGCACGGTGCTGATGCTCGACCTGTCGATGTCGATGCCGATGCGCGACAACTTCCTGCCCGCCAAGAAGGTGGCGATGGCGCTGCACCACCTGATCTCCACCCAGTTCCCGCGCGACTACCTGGGCCTGGTGGGGTTCAGCGAGACCGCCCGCGTGGTCACCCCCGAGCAATTGCCCGAGGTGTCGTGGGACTTCGTCTACGGCACGAACATGCACCACGCGTTCACGCTGGCGCGCCAACTGCTGTCGCGCCAGACCGGCGCCAAGCAGATCATCATGATCACCGACGGTGAGCCGACTGCCCACATCACCGCATCGGGCGACGTGTTCTTCAACTACCCGCCGGTGCGCGACACGATCGAGGCGACCTTGCGCGAGGTGGTGCGCTGTAGCCGCGAGCAGATCCGCATCAACACGTTCGTGCTCGATGCCACCAGCGCGCTGACGGCGTTCATCGATCAGATGACCCGGCTGGGCAACGGACGCGCGTTCTACACCACCAACGACGCGCTCGGCGATTACGTGCTGGTCGACTTCCTCGAACAGCGTCGGCGGATGACGCGCCGCCGCGCGAGCTGACCGTCCCCGCCCCGATCCGCGCGCACTCGGCGCGATTTACCGCCGCATTCCGGCCACGCTGCGTGACGCAAATGTTCGACGGTATGCATACGCAGGCAATTCGCGAAATCCGCCCTTGCGCGATCGCGGTGTGGTATGCGAGAATCACATCGATGTAACTACAGCGGTGGCACGAGCCAGCAGGGAGACTCGCCACCGCAAACGAACTACGCCTAGCGACGCAGGACCACGGCAGGAGGTCCCACCGATGTACGAACACATGCTCGAACCACGAGAACTCGACGAGAACTGGCAGGACGGGGCGAACTGCCTCGGCGTCGACCCCGACTTGTTCTTCCCCGAACGAGGGGCCTCCACCCGTGAAGCCAAGGAGGTGTGCCGGGGCTGCATCGTGCGCGAGCAGTGCCTCGAGTTCGCCCTCCAGAACGGCGAGAAGTTCGGTATCTGGGGGGGCTTGTCCGAACGCGAGCGGCGGCGCATCCGCCGCCAGCGCTCGCAGTACGCCCGCCGGGTGGTGGGAGCCTCAGCGGGTTAGGCTCTCGGGTATGAACCTGGGAACCCCAGAGCTGGTCATTCTGCTCGTCATCGTGCTGCTCGTGTTCGGCGGCTCGCAGTTGCCCAAGCTCGCCAAGAACCTCGGCAAGGCCCAGAAAGAGTTCAAGCAGGGTCTTGACGAGGGGCAGCGCGACGAAACCACCACCGAGAGCTGAGTGGTGTCGACGGCTCGGCCGCGATGACCGAGCCGGTCGCGACGCTACGACTCAGTTGCCGGTAGCTGCTTCGACGCGGCGCTGCTTGAGGATGCGGCGTCGCTCGCGCTCGCTGCACCCACCCCACACTCCATGTTCGATGCGGTGTTCCAACGCGTGCTCGCGGCACGTCTCGATGACCGGGCACTCGAAGCAGATCTTGCGGGCCTTGTCGACCCCGACACCGTCGCTCGGGAAGAAGGTCAGCGGGGGGTACTGCCGGCACGCGCCGTCGCCCATCCAGGCGGTCGCGGAGTCCGGGTCGGGGAGGGGGGTCTGGTGCATCGTGTCTCCTGTGAGGGGTGTCGGTAAGACGTCGCTGACGCCCTCTTGGTTCCTCGTTGCCGACCGAGCGTAACACAACTGTAAAGAAATGTCCATCATTTCGCGATGTGGGCGAGCCACCTGAGTGTTCACCGAGGCGTCTCCGGGCCGTCACCTGGCAGGCCGGTAGACTCGCCCGCTATGACTGATGTCGTCGATCTGCCTGCTGCGGCCCCGGTTGCCCACGCCCGCGTCGTGTACCTCGGGCCGGTGTCGCCGCACTGGGAGGTGTACGGCGACTGGGGCGAGACCAAGCTGCTCGACGAGTTCCGCGCCCGTGCCTTGGCGCGGCTGGTGCTGCTGCCGCGCGACGATCCGCAGTTCCGCCGCAACAAAGAACGCATCAACCGCGACGCGGAGCGCGAGCTGATCTCGCTCGAGTGGGAACTCGGCCTGCCCGAGGGCGCCGACGCGTAGCCGCGCGGGCGCAGGGGAGGGACCGCGATGACCGATCTCGAACAACCTGCGGTCGGCGCCTCGCCGACCGAGCCCGCCTCGCCGCCGACCGAGCCCGACGAGCAGCCGCCGGTGCCGCCGGTCACCCACCGCCTGCTCAACCGCGAGCTGAGCTGGCTCGACTTCAACCGCCGGGTGCTGTCGTTGGCCGCCGAGCCGGGCATTCCCCTCCTCGAACGCGCCAAATTCTGCGCGATCTGCTCGACCAACCTCGACGAGTTCTTCCAGGTGCGCGTCGCCGCCCTGCGCGACCAGGTCGCGGCGGGTGTCGACGAGGTGTCGTCCGACGGCCGCACCCCCTTGCAACAGATCACCGAGATCACCGGCAAGGTCAACGACCTGATCGCCAGCCAGGAACAGGTGTTCACCGAGCAACTCGTGCCGTCGCTGGCCGAGCGGGGAATCGTCATCGCCGAGTGGGACGACCTGTCGCCGGCCGACCGGCAGCGACTCACCGAGTACTTCGAGGCGCGCATCTTCCCGGTGCTGACGCCGCTGGCACTCGACCCGGGCCACCCGTTCCCCTACATCTCCAACCTGGCCCTGTCGATCGCCGCCCACGTCGCCGACCCGGAAACCGCCGAGCGCCGGTTCGTGCGACTCAAGGTGCCCGACGTGTTCCCGCGGCTGATCCCGCTCGACGCCGGCGACCGCATCCACCCCAGCCAACCGACGCCCGGGCTGGCGCGGTTCGTGCCCGCCGAGCAGGTGATCGGCGCCCACCTGCACACCTTGTTCGTGGGCATGATCGTCGAGGAATGGGCCGCCTTCCGGGTCACCCGCAACGCCGACCTCACGCTCGAGGAAGAAGACGCCGACGACCTGCTCGAACTGGTCGAGGACGAGCTCCGGCGGCGCCGCTTCAACAAGGCGATCCGGCTCGAGGTCGCCGACTCGATCTCGGACGAGATGCTCGAACTGCTCGTGCGCGAGCTGGAACTCGACCTGCGCAACGTGTCGCGGCACACGGCGATGCTCGACCTGTCGTGTCTGATGCAACTCCAGGCCCTCGATCGCCCCGACCTCAAGGACCGGGCGTGGAAGCCGGTCACGGCCGGGCGCCTGTACGCGGCCGGTGAGGCGCGCCGGTCGATCTTCTCGGTGATGCGCGACCGGGCCGTGCTCGTACATCACCCCTACGAGAGCTTCGGCACCAGCGTCGTCGAGTTCGTCGAGCAGGCGGCCACCGACCCGCGGGTGCAGTCGATCAAGATGACGCTGTACCGGGCCGGCGGCGACAACCCGATCCTGCGGGCGCTGATCAAGGCCGCCGAGTCGGGCAAGCAGGTGGCCGTGCTGGTCGAGCTGAAGGCTCGCTTCGACGAGGCCCGCAACGTGCAGTGGGCGCGCCAGCTCGAACGTGCCGGGGTGCACGTGGTGTACGGCATGATCGGGCTGAAAACGCACTCCAAGGTCACCCTGGTCGTGCGCGACGACGGCGACCAGCTGCGCCGCTACGTGCACATCGGCACCGGCAACTACAACCCGCGCACGGCGCGCCTGTACGAAGACCTCGGCCTGCTGACGTGCGAGAACGAGATCGGTGCCGACGCCACCCAACTGTTCAACCACCTCACCGGCTACAGCCGCCGGGTCGACTACCAGCGCATGGTGGTGGCACCGCGCGATCTGCGCCCGGCGCTGCTCGGGCTGATCGAGAACGAGGCCTCGTACGGCTCGGCCGGGCGCATCGCGCTCAAGTGCAACGGCGTCGCCGACGCCGAGATGAGCGAGGCCCTGTATGCCGCCAGCCAGGCCGGGGTGCGGATCGACGGCGTGGTCCGCGGGGTGTGCAGCCTGCGGGCCGGGGTGCCCGGCCTGTCCGAGAACATCCACATCCGCAGCGTGCTCGGTCGCTATCTCGAACACAGCCGGGTCTACCGCTTCGCCCACGGCGCCGGCGAGCACGACGGCCAACCTTCCCCCGTGCACCTGATGGGTTCGGCCGACCTGATGCCGCGCAACCTCGACGGCCGCGTCGAAGTGCTCGTACCGATCGAGCATCCGCGGCATCGCGAGTGGCTCGACCAGATCTTCGAGTTCGACCTCGCCGACGACATCGTCCGTTGGGAGCTTCAGCCCGACGACACGTGGTTGCGGTGCGGCCCGGCCGAGACGTTCGAGCCCGACGCTCAAGAGCGCATGTACCGCTGGGCCCACGCTCGCCAGCAGCAAACCCAGTTGACCCGCCTGTGAGCGACCGTCGGCGCGCCGGCGCGGGCGCGATGGTGGCTGCCGCGCTGCTGTGCGGGTGTGGGGCAGCCGACGGGGCAACCGAGTTGGTGGGTATCGGTGCGTCGTCGCAGAGCGCGGCGATGGAGGGGTGGAAGGCGGGCTACGGCGAGCGAACGCTCGGCGTCGAGGTGGTGTACGACCCGGTCGGCTCGGGTGGCGGGCGCGAGGCGTTCCTGGCTGGTGCCGCGCACTTCGCCGGCTCGGATGCCGCACTCGACGACGAGGAGTACGCAGCGTCGATTCGTTCTTGTGCCGGAGGCCTGGGGGCGATCAACCTGCCCGTGTACATCTCGCCGATCGCAGTGATGTACAACCTCCCCTCGATCGAGGGCCACACGCTCAATCTCACCCCCGACACCGTCGCGGCGATCTTCGCCGGGGCGATCACGCGCTGGGACGACCCGATGATCGCGGCCCACAACCCGGGGCTTCCGCTTCCTTCTACGGCGATCAACCCGGTGCACCGCTCCGACGAGTCGGGTACCACCAAGAACTTCACCCAGTACCTCGCCGCGGTCGCGCCGACGGCGTGGCGTTACGGCGTGTTCGAGTCGTGGGACGTCGGCCCGCCCGGCGGCGAGGGCGCGAGCGGCACGGCCGGCGTGGTGGGCGCAGTGTCGGTGGGGGTGGGGTCGATCGGATACGGCGACGCCTCGCTGCTGGGCGACCTGCCGGCGGCGGCGATCCTGGTCGGTGACGAGTTCGTGCAGAGCACCGCCGAGGCGGCAGCCGCCGTGGTGCGCGCCTCGCCGCGGGTGGAGGGGCGTGGCGAGCACGACTTCACGTTCGACCTGCAACGCGACCTGCCCGGCACCTACCCGATCGTGCTGGTGTCGTACCAGATCGCCTGCCTGCGCTACGCCGACACGGCAACCGCCGAGCAGGTACGCCGGTTCTTGTCGTTCGTGGTGTCGCCGGACGGGCAGGCGCTGGCCAACCTCAGCGCTGGGTCGGCCCCCTTGCCCGACGACGTAGCTGCCCGTATGGCGGCCGCGGTGGCAGCGATCGCCGGCGAATGAGACGGCACGTCGAGGCATGATCCAGGTGACACAGCCCAGGCCCCAGAGCCGAGGTTGCACGTCGGTGAACGTCAGCTGAATTCCCCCTGGTAGGGGTCGATGTCGGCCTCCCAACAGTTCAGCTCTTGTTCACCTGCGGGGCCGGTCGTCGTTCACCTGCGATTCGTAGCTTGTCGCACGGGAGGACCCCCCCCTCCGACCCGTGAACGACGCGCACCATCGTGGTGCGTGCCCGTGTGAATGGAGATATCCAGCGTGAAGCTTTCCAGCCAACGCGTCGCCGCCATTGCGGTCGCCGCCTCGCTCGCTCTCGCCGCCTGTGGTGGAGACGACGACGACGCCGATGTGACGGCTCCGACCGTCGCCCCGGCCACCGACCCGGCCAGCCCGGCCACCGATCCGGCCAGCCCGGCCACCGATCCGGCCAGCCCGGCGACGGACCCGGCCGCCCCCGCCACCGACCCGGCGGTCGACACCCCCGAGATCGACTACGCCGGGCTGACCGGTGAGTTGGTCGGCGGCGGAGCGTCGGCGCAGGGTGCCGCGATCGAGGCCTGGAAGGCCGGGTTCGGTGAACTCGCCCCGAACGTCACGATCTCGTACGACACGCTCGGGTCGGGCGGCGGCCGTTCGGGCTTCCTCGACGGCAGCTTCGACTTCGCCGGTTCCGATGCGGCGCTCAGCGAGGACGAGATCGCCACCTCGATCGACCGCTGCGCGGGCGACCAGGGTGCGATCAACCTGCCGCACTACATCTCGCCGATCGCGGTCGCCTACAACCTGCCCGAACTCGACGGGGCCATCCTCAACCTCACGCCCGAGGCCGTCGCCGGCATCTTCGCCGGTGAGATCACCAACTGGAACGACGCGGCGATCGCCGACGCGAACCCCGGCGTCGAACTTCCCGACCGGGCGATCAACCCGGTGCACCGCGCCGACAAGTCGGGTACCAGCAAGAACTTCACCGCCTACCTCGAGATCGTGGCCCCCGACATCTGGACCTGGGGCGACATCGAGGACTGGGAAGTGGAAGGCCCGGCAGGCGGCGAGGGTGCCAACGGCACCTCCGGCGTAGTTGCCGCGATCCAGGCAGGCGAAGGCTCGATCGGCTACGCCGACGCCAGCCAGATCGAGGACCTGGCAGCTGCTGCGGTCGGCGTGGGCGGCGAGTTCGTGCCCTACAGCGCCGCAGCCGCGGCCGCGGTGGTCGACGCCTCGCCCCGCCTCGAGGGCCGTCACGAGTTCGACTTCTCGTACGACCTCAAGCGCGACCTACCCGGCACCTACCCGATCGTGCTGGTGTCGTACCACATCGTCTGCCTCCAGTACGCCGACCAGGCCAAGGCTGACGCGGTGCGCGGGTTCCTGACCTACGTCGCCTCGCCCGAAGGCCAGGAAGCAGCCGCCGCCAACGCCGGTTCGGCCCCGATCTCCGACGAGGTGCGTGCCCAGTTGCTCGAAGCGATCGGTTCGATCACCGCCGGCTGAGCCGGTTCGTCGCCGCTCGTGACGCACGCGGCCTACGATCGCCCGGGGTTCGGGGCGATCGTAGGCCCGTCCTCCCCCCACCTCGACACGTGGAGACTGTCTCTGTGACCACACTCGAATCGCCGCTCGCCGACACCGTCGACCTGCGCGACCAGCCGGTGAGCAAGCTCGGCGATCGAATCTTCGGCGGCCTGTCCAAGGGTGCCGGGGTGATGATCCTGGTCACCCTCGCGGCCGTTGCCGTGTTCCTGATCGCGCGGGCCCGCCCGGCGCTGTTCACCGACGTCCACGACCAGAACTTCTTCGCCTACGTCGGCCCGTTGGTGTTCGGCACGCTGTTGGCAGCACTGCTTGCGCTCCTGATCGCCACCCCGGTCGCGGTCGCGGTCGCGCTGTACATCACCCATTACGCCCCCAAAGCACTGGCACAGACGCTCGGCTACTTCGTCGACCTGCTGGCGGCGATCCCCAGCGTGGTGTACGGCCTGTGGGGCATCACCGTCTTTGCCCCGGTGGTCTCGCGGGACGTCTACCCGTTCCTCAACGACTACTTCTCGTGGTTGCCGTTCTTCAGCGGTACGGCCTCCACCAGCGGTCGTACGATGCTCACGGTGGCGTTCGTGCTGGCGGTGATGATCCTGCCGATCATCACCGCGATCAGCCGTGAAGTGTTTCGCCAGACCCCACGGCTCCACGAGGAGGCCTCGCTGGCCCTCGGTGCCACCCGCTGGGAGATGATCCGCCAGGCCGTGCTTCCGTACGGGCGCTCGGGGGTCATCTCGGGGGCGATGCTCGGCCTCGGCCGGGCGCTCGGTGAGACGATGGCGGTGGCGATCATCCTGTCGCCCGCCAACGGCTACTTCTGGAGCCTGATCACCAACCAGAACTCGAACACGATCGCTGCCAACATCGCCCTCAAGTTCCCCGAGTCGACCGGCATCGAGATCAACCGGCTGGTCGCCACCGGCCTCGTCCTGTTCGTGATCACGTTCGGCGTCAATGCGCTCGCCCGCCGGATCGCCAACACTGGGTTCAACGGAGCCGAGGGCTGATGACTGCCACCTTGACCGACCCGCTCGCACTCGCCGACGCGCCGCTCACACGCGGACGGCTCGGAGTTGCCGGCCAGTGGGCGATCGCCGCGGTAGCGGTCGCCGTCGGCCTCGCCGTCACCTTGCCGTTCGACGGCTTCAAGTGGGGCTGGGCGCTGGTCGTCGCGGCCGTCACCTACATCGCCGTCACCTACACCGTGGCGCGCGTGGTGGAAGACCGCCGCCAAGCCGCCGACCGGGTGGCGACCGCGGTGATGACCACCGCGTTCGTGATCGTGCTGGTACCGCTCGCCTCGGTCACCTGGACGGTGATCAAGAACGGGGCCGCGCGCTTCGACCTGGCGTTCTTCACCGACGACGTGAAGTTCACCACCGCCGAACTGGCGGCTCAGCGCGAGGGCGCCAAGGTGGGCGGAGCCTCACACGCGATCTTGGGCACGTTGATCGTCACCGGCCTGGCCACCGTGTTCGCCGTGCCGTTCGGCTTGTTCACGGCGATCTACCTCGTCGAGTACGGCGTCAAGTCTCGGCTGGCGCGAGCCATCACGGCGATGGTCGACGTGATGACCGGAATTCCGTCGATCGTCGCCGGCCTGTTCGCCTACGCCCTGTTCGAACTGTTCTTCGGTCCCGGTACTCGTTCGGGCCTGTCGGCCGCGGTCGCCCTGACCGTACTGATGACCCCGGTGGTCGTCCGCTCGGCCGAGGAGATGCTGCGACTGGTGCCCAACGAGCTGCGCGAGGCGTCGTATGCGCTCGGCGTGCCGAAGTGGAAGACGATCGTGAAGGTGGTGATTCCCACGGCGATTGCCGGGATTCTCACCGGCATCACCTTGGCGATCGCCCGGGTGATCGGCGAGACCGCCCCGCTGCTGATCACCGCCGGCGTGCTCGACGCCCGCAACCTCAACCCGTTCTCCGGTCGAATGACCACCTTGCCGGTGTACGCGTACCAGTACTACCAGATCCCCGGTACCGCCAAGCAGGCCGCCTACGACCGTGTGTGGGCGGCGGCATTGACGCTGGTGCTGATCGTGGGCATCCTGTTCACGCTGGCCCGTGTGCTCGCCACCGTCCTCAAGCCGAAGGGCCTGAAATGAACGCATCGGACAGCAACGCAACTGTCATCACGAAAGGCAACGACACGATGACATCCGCCGAACCGGTCGCCGCCCCCGCGACCGCTGGTACCGCCGCCCCGTCGCGTGCGGGCCATGCGATCGAGGCGATCGATCTCGACATCTACTACAGCGACTTCCTTGCGGTGCAGGGCGTGTCGATGACGATCGAACCGCGTTCGGTCACCGCCTTCATCGGCCCGTCGGGTTGCGGCAAGTCGACCGTGTTGCGTTCGCTCAACCGGATGCACGAGGTGATCGCCGGCGCCCGGGTCGAGGGCCAGGTGCTGCTCAACGGCCAGGACCTGTACGGCGCGGCGGTCGACCCGGTGGCGGTGCGCCGCAAGGTGGGCATGGTGTTCCAACGGCCGAACCCGTTCCCGACCATGTCGATCTACGACAACGTGTTGGCCGGCTTCAAGCTCAACACGAAGAAGTTCAAGAAGGCCGACGCCGACGCACTCGTCGAGAAGTCGCTGCGTGGCGCGAACCTGTGGCAAGAGGTCAAGGACCGCCTCGACAAGCCCGGTTCGGGCCTGTCGGGTGGTCAGCAGCAGCGCTTGTGCATCGCCCGCGCGATCGCCGTGTCGCCCGACGTGTTGTTGATGGACGAGCCCTGCTCGGCGCTCGACCCGATCTCGACGCTGGCGATCGAGCAGCTGATGCTCGAACTCAAGGACAACTACACGATCGTGATCGTCACCCACAACATGCAGCAGGCCGCCCGTGTCAGCGAGCGCACTGCGTTCTTCAACCTCGAGGCCACCGGCAAGCCCGGCAAGCTCGTCGAGATGGACGACACCAAGACCATCTTCGCCAACCCCCGCGAGAAGGCCACCCAGGACTACGTCACCGGGAGATTCGGCTGATGACACAGGACCTTCGCTCAGAATTCCACGGCGAGCTCGACGCGGTGCGCAACGACATCGCCCGGCTCGGCGCGTACGTGGTCGAGCTGATCCCGCGGGTGACCGAGATTCTCCTCCAGCAGGACCTCGAGGGCGCCGAGTACGTGTTGCGTGCCGACGCCGACATCGACGTGCGCACGCACAGCGTGGAGGAACGGGCGCTCACCATGTTGGCCCTCCAGGCCCCCGTCGCCGACGACCTGCGTCAGGTCGCCGCGGCCCTGCGGCTGGCCCCCGAGATCGAACGCTCGGGCGACCTGTGCTGCAACATCGCCAAGGCGGCTAGGCGGCTCTACGGCCGCGAGCTCGACCCCAAGCTGCGCGGGGCGATCCAGCGGATGAGCGACCAGGCCCAGCAGGAGTACCGGGAGGCGGTCGAGGCGTACCTCAACGTCGACGCGGTGCGGGCGGCGGCGATCGGCGACATGGACGAACTGCTCGACCAGATGCACCGCGCGTTCATCGGCCAGATCTTCGAGACGCACGCCGGGTCGGCAATCGATCTGCAAGTTGCCGTGCAGTTGGCCCTCATCGGCCGCTTCTACGAGCGCCTCGGCGACCACGCGGTCAACATCAGCAAGCGCATCGTCTACATCGTGACCGGTTGGGTTCCCGAGCACGTGTCCGACGACCGTCAGCGCGCCCAGGCCGCGGCCGAGGCCCACACGGGTCACCCCGGCCCCGGGTAGGCAGGGCACGAATGGCGTGGCTGCTCGGTGCCGCCGGTGTTGCCGGTGTCGCGGCCGGGTTCACGGCCGGGTGGATCCTCGCCCGCCGCAGGCGAATCGCCGAACCGGTCGATGCGCCAGCCGCGCCGGTCGCGCCGTCGACGTTCACGTTGCTCGACGCCCATCGCACCGGTGTGGTGGTCGCCGACGCGGAGGGCCGGGTGACCTACCGCAACGCCGCCGCCCAGGCGATGACCGGCACGCACGTCGGTGTGCTGGTCGACGCCGCGGTCGAAAAGCGCTTGGCGCTCAGCCGCCACGGCGAGGCCGGTGACGAGATCGTCGAGTTGTTCGGCCCCCCCAAGCAGGTGCTCGATGTGGTGTCGCGCCCGTTGCCCGATGGTGGTTCGGTCGTCTTCGTCGACGACATCACCGAACGTCGCCGGCTCGACCAGGTGCGGACCGACTTCATCGCCAACGTCAGCCACGAGCTGAAGACGCCGATCGGCGCGTTGTCGGTGCTGGCCGAGATGCTGGTCGACGAGACCGACCCGTCGACGGTCGGGCGCGTGGTGGGCCGCATGATGAGCGAAGCCCAGCGGGCGTCGAACACGATCGACGACCTGATCGAACTGTCGCGGATCGAGCTCGGCGACGACCGCTCGACCGACCCTGTCAAGCTCGGCGGGGTGGTCGCGGCGGCGATCGACCGGGTCACCGAGCTGGCGACCCAACGCCAGATCGACATCACCGCCACCGGGGCCGGGCTGGGTGGGGTCGGCTCGCCGGTGATCGTGGCCGGCGACCGGTTGCAGCTCGTGTCGGCGGTGGGCAACCTGGTGGAGAACGCGGTCAAGTATTCCGAGCCGGGCGGCCCTGTGCGGATCCGCATCGACCCCGCGACCGTCGACGGCACCGAGTGGCTCGAGATCACGGTGGCCGACCAGGGCGTCGGCATTCCGCAACGCGACCTGGCGCGCATCTTCGAACGGTTCTACCGCGTCGACCGGGCGCGCAGCCGTGGCACGGGTGGTACCGGGCTGGGGTTGTCGATCGTGCGCCATGTCGCCACGAACCACGGCGGCGAGGTGATCGTGTCGTCGGTGGAGGGTGAGGGCTCGACGTTCGTGCTGCGCCTTCCGGCCAGCCAACCCGCCCAGCCCGACCCCACCCCGCCGACCGGGCCTCAGCCCACGACCTGGTCCGCCCGCCAGCCCACGACCCAGCAGGGAGCAGCATGAGCAACCCCACGATTCTCGTCGTCGAGGACGAAGCGAGCTTCGTCGAAGCGCTCGAGATCGGCCTCGGCCGCGAGGGCTTCCACGTCGAGGTCGCGACCGACGGCGTCGAGGCGCTCGATCGCTTCAAGCAGGTCGACCCCGACCTGGTGTTGCTCGACGTGATGCTGCCGCGGGCGTCGGGCATCGACGTGTGCCGCCAGATCCGCAGCGTGTCGGGTGTGCCGATCATCATGGTGACGGCCAAGTCGAGCGAGATCGACACGGTCGTGGGCCTCGAGGTGGGTGCCGACGACTACGTCACCAAGCCGTACCGCATTCGCGAGCTGGTTGCCCGGATTCGTGTCCAGCTCCGTCGCGCGAGCGGTGAGGCGGCAGCCGAGTCGGGGCGGCCCGACGTCGACGGCGAGGGGGCGGTCCGCGCCGGTGGTGTGGTGCTCGACCCCGATGCCCACCGCGTCACCGTCGACGGTCTGGAGGTGGCGTTGCCGCTGAAGGAGTTCGAGGTGCTCCACCTGCTGCTCGCCAACGCCGGCAGGGTGCTGACCCGCGAGACGCTGATCGACCGGGTGTGGGGCCGCGACTACGTCGGTGACACCAAGACGCTCGACGTGCACATCAAGCGCCTGCGCGGCAAGGTCGAACCCGACCCGACCCACCCCACGCGGATCGTCACCATCCGCGGCCTCGGCTACAAGTACGAACGCACCTGACCGTAACGCTTTGCGTTCAAGCGCCACGCCCCGGTGGTCGAGTGCCGGCGCAGCCGGTGTATCGAGACCATTGGTGCGCGCGCCGTCGTCCCAGGCGTAGTGCCGCGCGGTACGTAACATCGGCGCCGTGCCCCCCGCTCCGGCGTCGAAATTCCAGCGACTGGCGCGTACGCATGCGCTGTTTGCGGCGGGCGACGCAGCGATGGTCGTCGCCCTCGCCGACTCGTTCTTCTTCGACGTCGACCCGAACGGGGCGCGCTCGAAGGTGCTCGCCTTCCTGCTCGTCAGCTTCGCCCCGTTCCTCCTGGTGGCGCCGTTCGTCGGGCCGGTGATCGACCGGGTACGTGGGGGTCGCCGGATGGTGGTGCAGGGCGTGGCCCTGGCCCGCATTCCCGTGCAGGTGCTGATGATCGTGTTCGCCGACGGGTTCATCTTGTTCCCGTTGGTGTTCGTGGCGTTGGTGCTGCAGAAGACGTATGCGGTGTCGCGGGCGGCGCTCGTGCCGTCGGTGGTACGCGACGACGCCGAGTTGGTCGAAGCCAACTCCAAGCTCGGCACGATCGCCGGCGTGGTAGGCACGCTGGCCGTCGTGCCGGCCGGGCTGCTCCAGATCACGATCGGTGCCAGCGCCACGTTCGCCTACGGCGCGCTCGTGTTCACGGCCGCGTTCGCGGCGTCGTTGCAGCTCGCCCGCGAGCAGCCCCCCCAGGTCATCCCCGCTACCGCCACGGTGGCCGGTGAACCCGCGGCGTTCAGCGCCCCGACGTTGACGCTGGCGGCGGCCGCGATGATGGTGCTGCGCGGCGCGGCGGGGTTCATGCTGTTCCACCTCGCCTTTTGGTTCCGCACGCGCGACAACGGCGACGTGCTGCTCGGGCTGGCGGTCGCGTCGGCCTCGATGGGCACGTTCCTGGCGAACTCGGTCGGCCGGGCCGTGCGCGCCCGGCTGCGCGAGGAGCGGATGCTCACGATGGCGCTGGTGCTCCCGGCCGCGGCGGCCCTCGGGGCAACCCTGGTCGGCGGCCCGGCGGCGGGTATCGCAGTGGCCGTGGCCGTCAACTTCGCCGCCGCGATCGGGCGGCTGGCATTCGACAGCCTGGTCCAGCGCGACGGCCCGGCGATCAACCGCGGCCAGGCGTTTGCCCGCTTCGAAACCGCGTTCCAGCTGACCTGGGTGGTGGCCGCGGTCCTGCCGGTGTTGATCGAGATGCCGGGCCGGGTGGGTTTGCTGCTGGTCGGCCTGGTGTGCGCGTCGGCCGTCTTCAACTACCGGCTCGGCCTGCGCTGACAGGGGTACTGTCATGCCAGGCGGAACAGGTCGCGGGTTCGAAAGGCAGGTGTGATGTTTTCACGACGCAAGTCAGGTGGTCGGACAGGTGGTCGCACTAGTGGTCGGTCGGTGGCCACACGAGTGGGAGCGGGCGTCAGTGGCGTGCTGGCGATCGTCGCGATCGCCAGCATCGGGCTCACGGCCTGCAGCCTCCAGCGCACCGAAGCCAACGAGTGGGGTTGCACGTTCGGCAAAGGCCCCTTCGACTCGAAGGCGCTCAAGGGGCAGTACGCCGCCGGGTCCAGCGGGGTGCGCACGAACGACACGTTCGTGGCCGGGCCCGCCGACGTGCGCTTCTACATCATCGACGAGGACCCGGCCACCGCCGACTTCGGCGGCCGCCCGATCATCGTGCCCGCCCGCGGCTCGTCGTCGGCCGGGGTGGGTGTGGTGCAGGTCAGCGTCGAAACGCAGGTGCGGTTCGTGTTCAACGAGCGCTTCTGTGCCTGGTACATCGACCACGGCAAGCGGTCGGAGCCGCTGCGCTTCGACGGCGACCCGGCCGACGGCGGCGGTTGGGCACAGTTCCTCAACGCCTCGATGAACCAGAAGTTGATCGAGGCCGCCCGCCCGGTCGTGGCGCCCGAGGACTACGTGTCGCTGTACGTGAACGCCCGGATCGGTGAGGGTGACAGCGCCGGGCTTGCCTACGACGTGCTGGCCAGCGAGCTGTCGACCAACCTCAGCCGCGAGCTCACCAAAGACCTCGGCGGCGAATACTTCTGCGGCCCCAGCTACCAGTTCGACGGTTCGATCGACGGTGAACTGGCCAACGGCTGCCCGCCGCTGGAAGTCACGATCAAGCGCATCGCCCCGGTCGACCAGACCCTGATCTCCAAGCTCGAACAGATCGTGTCGAACGAGGAACAGCAGAAGATCATCGCCTCCGACAAGGAGCTGGAACTCGAGACGATCGAGGCCGAGCGGCAGAAGGAGCTGGCGCGGATCGCCGCCAACCAGGAGACCCTGATCGCTCAGCAGCAGCAACGCCAGGCGGTCGAAACCGCCCAGGCCGAGGCCGACCTGGCGATCGAGCAGGCGCTCGCGGCGGTGCTCGAACAGCAACAGCAGAACGCCGAGATCGAGGCCGTGTCGTCGACCGCGTTCTGTCGCGAGTTGGCGGCGGTGGGTGTCGATTGCGCCCTGTTGGCTGCCGCCGAGAACGGCAACTACCCGCGGATCATCACCAGCGGCGACACCAGCACGTCGTTGCTGATCGACGGTGGGACAGGAGGGGGTTGATGCGCGTGCTGTTGATCGTGCTGCCGATCCTGTCGGTGGGCAGCGGTGTGTTCTGGCTCGGCTACTGGTTCGGGAGCCGCCGCGCGACCGAGCCGTCGTTGGCCGAGAAGGAGCTACGCCTGCGCGAGCACGCGCGCCTGCTGCGCGAGTCGCGCGAAGCACACCTGGGTGGCGACCTCGGCTACGCCGACGCGCTCGAACGCGCCGCAGAACGCGTGCTCGACAGCCGCACCCTCGACGACTACGGCCGCTGATCCGACCCCTACGGGTGGTCGTGACGACCTTGCCGGTACCTCCGGTGGTCGAGTGCCGGCGCAGCCGGTGTATCGAGACCACTCCGGCGGGCCGGGGTCCGGCGGGTAGCTCAGCCGCCGACGCGGGCGATCCAGAGGCCGGGGGCTTCCAGGTCGGCAGGGGTGGGGACGCTGCCGGGCAGCTCGATCAGGCGGTTCAGCTCGGCCTCGCCGACGCGGTCGACCACGCCCTGCACGAACGCCTTGCCGCGACGCACCTGGTCTTCGCCGACGCGGATGCCGAGCAGGCGCTCGACGAACACATCCTCCGACGACGACTCGACACGACGCCGGCGCACGGCCTCGGCGATGGTGAGCGCTTCTCCACCCACCAGCCGCACGGCGACCGCGTCGACCATCCAGTCGGTGTAGCCGACCACCGCCGCAACGGCCGCGTCGAGCCGCGGCTGGAGCGCCTCCTGCTCGGGGGACCGCACCGCGCCGAGCAGCACCTCGGGGTCGCCGAACGCCTGCTGCACGGCCTCGAACGGGTTGTCGCCACCGGCGTCGAGCGCGCCGAGCTTGTCGGCGATCGCCGACGGGTCGGGACGGAACCCACCCGCGTACGAGCGGACGAGGTTGCGCAGATCGGCGACGACGTGGTCGAGCGCGAACACCCGGTAGCCGACCAGTTCGTGGGCCAGCACCCACAGCCGCATCTGGTCGAGCGGGATGCTCCAGTCGGCGGCGAACTGGTCGATCGTCGAGCCGACCAGCACCACCTCGGAGTGATCGCGCGGGATGGGGAGGTCGTGCAGGCCGAACACGCGCTGGGCCAAGGCACCGACCATCGAGCCCACCGACATGCCGAGCATCGCCGGCGCCATCATCTGGCTCAGCCCGGCGAGCATCTGGAACATCGGATCGGCGGCGGCGTCGAGGGCAGGGTCGTCGGCGGGGTCGGCGTCGAGCAACCCGGTGACGCCGGTGCCTTGCCCGAGCGAGGTGGCGAGGTCGGTGAACAGCGGCCGGTAGGCGTCGAGCGTCTCGTGGGCCCACTGGCTGCGGGTGATCACGCGTGGCTCCGGGAACTCCAGATCGGCCCCGGTGACGTCGTTGATGTGCATGCCGGCGATTCGGGCCAGGTCGGCGTAGGCGATCCGCACCGTCGGGTCGACGTTCGGTTCCGACTGCCCCTGGCTGGCCCCCAACAACGCGAACTGCCGGGCCGCGTCCCAGTTCAGCGGGCCCTGGCCCTGGAGCGCCTTGGCGATGTCGCCGAACATCGGGAACGCCGAGAACGGGTTGAACGGCTCGGGCTGGTCGGAACCTGCCGCGTCATCTGCCATGTGATGAGGCTAACGCCGCGTCAGGGCTCGTAGCCCGCGTGGGCGAGTCGCACCAGTGCTGGGTTGTCGCCGGCCACCGCCGGCAGCCGGGTGGTGACCAGGAACGCGGTGCCCGGCGCCGAGCCGTCGGCCGTGTGCGCGTTCGGGGCGTGGACCACCGCGACGATCGGCTGGTCGGGGTCGTTGGGCAGCGCTGACGGGTTGTCGAGCTGCACCGCGACGGCGGTCGCCCGGGCCTCGACGAGCACGCCGGTGCACACGTGGAGCGCATCGGCGAACGTGAGTGACACCCGGCGTGCCATCAGCAGCCCCCGGCCACGCGCACGCGCGCTAGCTCGGTCTCGTGCAACGCCATCGCCAGGGCGGGCCGGTGGGTGCTGTGGAGCTGCGTGAAGCGGGCCCGCACCACGTTCCGGTCGGGTCGTTCGTCGGCCGTGACGGCCACCACCTCGGCAACGGTCAGTACCGCCTCGCCCGCCAACGCGATGTGGGCGACCGCGGTTTCGCCGACGCTCAGTGGCCGGCCCGGAACAACCGCGGCGAAGCCACCCAGCGACAAGTCGATGCCCTCGCCCGGTCGGGTGACCAGGCGACCGGCCCGCTCGACCGCGAACCGGACCCCGAACGCCATGGTGACGCGCCGGAACGTCCGGCGCTGCACATGCCGCAGCGCGGGTGGGTTCGACACGAGCAGCATCCGGCTCGACGGTGTCCACCGCTGCACCACCACGTCGGCCTGCAGCAGCCCGGTGTCGACCGGCGCGCCGAGGGTCAGGTAGTCGCCGTACGCCAACGACCCGGCAAACCGTTTGCCCTCGGGCGTGGTGGGTCGCAGTACGGCGGTGTCGTCGAACGCCGAATCGACGACGAACAGGTTGCTCGTCGGGCCGCCCGAGCAGCCGACGCCGACGGGCAGCCCGCGCAACGTCTTGAGTTCGAGCATGAGCGCCTATCGGCGTGTCACGCCACCGGCTTGAACCTGGGTCCACCGATCTGGCGGCTCGTTCCTCGCCGCCATCACGGTGAACCCAGGTTCCGTAACGCTTTGCGTTCAAGCGCCACGCAGGCTGGGCTCCACCGCAGGTGTACCGGAACCCACGTTTGACGCAACCGCCGCGGGCGGGGACGACTCCGACGGGCCGGTGCAGCGATCGGTGGATCCAGGTTCAAGCGCCGGCTCGAACCGGGCTCCGACGGCTACCGTCGGTGAATGTGGTGACGACCGACGGGGTGACCGGCACAGTGACGGCGACCCGGCGGGTCGGGGTGCGCGGCGTGCGCGGGGCGCTCGGCCGCAGTGTCGCCGAATACGTGGCCACGCTCGACGGCGTGTCGGTGGCGTTGGGGCTACCGGCCGGCGAGCCGTGCCACACGCTGGTCGAGGTCGGCCTGGCCGACCACGACGTGCTCGGCCGGCGCGGGGCCAGCCCCACCATCGACGCCGCCGAACTGGTTGCCGAGGCCGACCGGCGCGGTGCCGTGCACGTGGTGCTGGTGACGTCGGCGATGGTGTACGGCGCGATCGCCAACAACCCCGTGCCGCTCACCGAAGAGGCCGTGCTGCGCCCCGACCCGCGCTTCGCCTACGCCCGCCAACTGGCCGCGGCCGAAGAGCTCGTCGAAGCGTGGCGCACCGCCCGACCGGGACGCACCGTGGCGGTGCTGCGGCCGGCCATCCCGGTCGCCGCCGGGGGCACCTCGTCGCTGGCCCGGGCGCTCACCGCCGGGTTCGGGCAGCGCTTCGGCGAGGCCGACCCCGGGGCCCAGTTCGTGCACCACGCCGACGTCGCCTCGGCGGTGGGGGTCGCCGTCGTCAGGCAACTCGACGGCGTGTACAACGTCGCCGCCGACGCCGCCATCCCCGGCGAGCGTGTGCGCGCCCTATCGGGGCAACGCTGGCGGCTGCCGCTGCCCGAGCGGGTGCTGGAGGTGGTGGGGGCGTTGCGGTGGCGGTTCCAGCGCGGGCCGATCCCGCCCGGCCTGCGCTCGTACACCCGCCAGCCGTGGTCGGTCGCCAATGACAAGTTGCGCGCCGAAGGCTGGGAACCCACCGTCACCGGCGAGCAGGCCTACGTGGAGAGCACCGAGGCGCCGTGGTGGTCGAACGTCACCCCCAAGCGCCGCCAGGAGATTTCGCTCGGCCTGCTGGTCGCGCTGCTGGCCGGGGGGGTTGCGACCGGCGTCGTGCTGGTTCGCCGCTGGTGGCGCCAGCGCACCGACTAGGGCGTGTCCTGCGCGGAAGGCGACGCTTCGCCCGGTGGTTGAGCCCGCCAAGGTGGTTGAGCCGGTCGAAACCACCGACCCGACGCGCGTCAGATCGCGCGTCCAGCGTCAGCGGCCGTGATCGGCGATGGTGGTACTGGTCGACGTGGGCACGGTCGTCGTGGATGTCGACGTCGTCGTGGAGATCGGCACGGTTGTGCTCGACGTGTCGGTGTCGGTGTCGGTGCCGATGTCGGTGCTGGCCGCGGGTGCGGTGGATACCGGCGTCTCGGGCTCGGCGTCGGCCATCGCCGGGACGAGGCTGGTGTACCCGCCCCCGTCTTCGGTGCACAGGCCGATCAGCCGCCCGTTGGCGTCGATCACGGCGGTGCCCTCGGGCGCGTCGGTCGAGCCGAGTTCGCTCAAGCGCACCGTCACCGGGGGTGATACCAGCACCGTCACCACGGCGTCCGACCCAGGCACCGCGTCGGCCACCGGGTGACCTGGCTCGGAGCTGGTGAGCGAGTCGATCGTGACGACGACCGCGTGGCCCAGGGTGGTGTGCACCTCGGCCTCGAACGTGGCACCCGACGCCAGCCGGACCGCCACGGGTTCACCGGTGGCGCGGCCGGTCATCGACTTGGCCGTGACGATCGCCAGGCCCGACTCGAGCAGCGTTGCCAGCGGGATGATCGCGGCGACCCCGACCGGGGCGACCGTGGTGGTGACGGCGACCGTGTTGGCGGCAACGGTGGTGCCGGCAACGGTGGTGGCGGTGGCCCGGCTGGACTCCACCCGCGACACCCCGAACGCCCCGGCCGCGCGTTCGAGCAGCACCGAGGTCAGCGGCACCAGCGTGCCCGGGTCGACGAACGCCGGGGTGGGGTGAACGGACAGCGGAGCGTTCTCGCGGTTCGGCGTCACCATCACGGCGAGCACGCCGACGGCGAGCAGGCCGAGCGTGCCGGTGGCGAGGGCCATCGCTCGCAACGACCGGCTGCCCGGATCGGCGCGCAACTCTGCCGACTCCAGGGCGGCCAGTTCGGAGGGATGCCGCCACGCACGTTCGTGCGGCGGAAGAGGACCTCGCTCCACAATCGCCAAAGCGTACTGACGTCGGACGCTGCCCGGACGTCGGGGCGCGTGGTGCGCCCGCCCGGGACGCCGCGCAGGGTAGCCGCGCAGCTACGATGCCTGCGTGCTTGCTCCCGATACCGGCGACGATTGGCTCGGCTTGACCGAGACGCCGCTACCGATCGGGGCCCTCTACGAATGGTGCGTGCGGCCCGACTGCGGCGCGGTCGTGCTGTTCAGCGGTACCGTGCGCGACCACGCCACCGACGCCGACGGCCAGCTCCGCGACGGCGTGACGGTCCTCGAGTACGAGGCGTACGACGAGATGGTGGTGCCCAAGCTGCGCGAGATCGCCGACGAATGCCGCGCGCGCTGGCCCGGAGTGGGGCGGCTCGCGCTCGTTCACCGCGTGGGGCGGCTCGCGCTCGGCGAGAGTTCGGTTGTCGTCGCCGCCTCGTCGCCGCACCGTCCCGAGGCGTTCGCCGCGGCCCGCTTCGCGATCGACGCCCTCAAGGTCTCCGTGCCCGTGTGGAAGCGCGAGGAGTGGGAGGGCACCGAGGGCGCCTCCCAGCGCGACTGGGGTACGAACGCGGTTCCGCTGGTCGCCGCCTCCGAGGTTCCGCACTCGGCCGGGGCGAGAGGCAACTGACACGTGACCCCAGTACTGGTGGTCATCGTCGCGGGCGTGGTCGTCGTGGCTGCCGTGATGTGGGTGCTCGCGCGCCGCAGCCGTCATGCCGACGGCGTCGACTCGTTCCGCCGCCAGATCGACGCGCTGTCGCCGCAGGCCCGGCGCTCGACCGTCGAGCAGCTCCACGTCGAGTCGGTCAAGCCTCAGCCGAGTAGCCCGAAGCCCGAGTCCGCGCCGGTTGAACCCGACCCCGAGCGCGACGGCTCCGACGACCGAGACGATCCCGACGGTGAGGGTTCTCGTGGCGCGTGACCTGGCGATCGACCTCGGCACGGCGAACACGCTCGTCTACATGAAGGGCCGCGGCATCGTGCTCAACGAGCCGTCGGTAATCGCCCTCAACCGCCAGACCGGCGAGGTCCTTGCCACCGGGCGCGAGGCTTGGCAGATGATCGGCCGCACGCCCGGCTACATCGTGGCGGTACGCCCCCTACGCGGCGGGGCCATCACCGACTTCGAGATCACCGAGCGGATGATCCGCCTGCTGCTCCAGCGCGTCGGCGTGTCGCGGTTCACGCGCCCCAAGGTCGTGATCTGCGTACCGTCGGCCATCACCGAGGTCGAGCGCCGGGCCGTCACCGACGCCGCCCGCCGGGCCGGCGCCGCCGACGCCAACCTGATCGAGCAGCCGATGGCCGCCGCGATCGGCGCCGACCTGCCGATCGACGAACCGGTCGGCAACATGGTGATCGACATCGGCGGTGGTACGTCCGAGACCGCGGTCATCAGCCTCGGTGGCATCGTCGCCCTCGAAGCGGTGCGGGTCGGGTCGTTCGACATCGACAACGCGATCCAGAACTACATCCGCCGCGAGCACGGCATCGCCGTCGGCGAGCGCACGGCGGAAGAGATCAAGATGGCGATCGGGTCGGCCGACCCGACGCCTCAGGAAAGCCAGGCCGAGGTCCGCGGGCGCGACCTGATGACCGGCCTGCCCAAGACCGTCGTTCTCACGCCCGAAGAGGTGCGCTACGCGATCGAGGACGTCGTGTCGTCGATCGTCGCCTCGGTGATCCGCTGTCTCGCCAAAGCCCCACCCGAACTGTCGCAGGACTTCCTCGTGCGCGGCATGTACCTGGTGGGCGGCGGCGGCTTGCTGCGTGGCCTGGCCCAACGCATCGAGCGCGAAACCGAAGTGCCCGTGCGTATGTCGAACGTGCCGCTCGAAGCCGTCGTGCTCGGCGCCGGCCACGTCATCGAACACTACGACGCACTAAAAGGCATGTTCATGGGTGCGAGGCGGTGATTCGGGCCAGATCGGCCGATCGCTGCGTTCCGCCGCACCTCGTTGGCCAGAGCCAACTTCGGCACGTCGCGCCTTGCGCTCGACCAATCTGACTCCGAATCACCGCCTCGCAAGAAACCGAATTTTGAGAATCGGTGCCATCGGTCATGGAAGATCCACCGGTCGTCGAGTGGCGCACTTGCGGCGTAGCCGCCACCCCGTTGTATCGAGACGACACCACTGGGACGCCTTGGTGGCGCGGGCTCGCCGTTAGGGTCGGGGTGGATGGTGCGACTGCGCAATGATGCGGCCGAGGCGATGGGGGAGGGGCTCGATCGCATCCGTGAGGAATGCGACGTGCCGTCGGGGTTCCCGATCGAGGTCATGCAGGCCGCCGACGAGGCGGCCGCGCGGCCCATCGGGGCCGACCACGTCGACCGCACCGACCGGCACTTCGCCACGCTCGACCCGGCCACCTCGACCGACCTCGACCAGGCGTTCGCGATCGAGGCGCCCGCCACCCCAGGCGGCGACATCGTGCTGCACTACGCGATCGCCGATGTCGGCTGGTTCGTGCAGCCCGGCGACGCGCTCGACACCGAGGCGTTCCGGCGCGGCGTCACGATCTACCTGCCCGACCGGCGCGCCACGCTGTACCCGCAGATCCTCTCCGAGGGCGCGGCCAGCCTGCTGCCCGACGTGGAACGTCCGGCCGTCGTCTTCACCGTGCGAGTCGACGAGTCGGGTCAGTCGCGCCTCGACGGCGTCGAGCGGGCCCGCGTCCGCAGCCGCGCCAAGCTCGCCTACGACAAGGTTGGCAGCGACGACCTCCCCGACGGCTTCGTCGAGCTATTCCGCAGGTTCCGCCTCGCCGAGGACCGTCGCGGGGCACCGCGGGTCGAGTTCCCCGAGCAGGAGGTAGGGCGCAACCGGCACGGCGACTACGAGCTGACGTTCCGGCCCCGGCTCGACTCCGAGGAACAGAACGCGGCGCTGTCGCTGTCGACCAACCTGGCAGTCGCCGATGCCCTGTACGCGGCCGGCACCGGGTTGTTCCGCGTGATGGCCGAGGTCGACGAGCGCGGCATCCGCCGGCTGCGTTCCTCGGCGCGGGCGTTCGGGCTCGACTGGCCCAAGCACCAGTCGCTGGCCGACTTCGAACAGTCGTTGCCGCGCAGCGACCCGCGCACGTCGGCGTTCCTGCTGGCCGTGCGGCGGGCCGGTGGTGGGGCCAGCTACGCCCCGTACGCACCTGGAGTGCGGCCGTGGCACGCTGCGGTGGCCGCCACGTACGCCCAGGCCACCGCCCCGCTGCGGCGCTTGCAAGATCGCTACGTGATCGAGGCCACGCTCGCCGTCGCCAACGGCCGCGCCGTACCCGACGAGGTGCAGGCTGCGTTCGAGCGGCTGCCCAAGGCGATGGCCCGCGCCGACCAGCGCGCCGGCCGAGCCGAGAAAATGGCGCTGGAACTGGCCGAGGCGGTGGTGCTGTCGGGCCACGTCGGGCAGGTGTTCGAGGCGACCGTGCTCGACGAGGGCAACGGCCGCGATGCCGGAACGGTCGAGATCCAGATCGTCGACCCGCCGGTGATCGCTCGGGTGGGCGCCCGCCGGGTCGACCCCGGCGACGTGATCCAGGTGCGCGTGACGGCGGTGGACGTCGACGCCCGCCACGTCACCCTCGAACGCATCGCGTGACGCTGACCAGGTGGTTGAGCCTGTCGAAACCACCGAGACCCTCGACACTCTCAGGCGGCCGGGGCGGTCGTTACGGCGCGGCGCGCAACGTGGCGGTGAGACGTTCGATCAGGGCTTGCCAGTCGTCGTGGTCGGGGGCCGCAAGGCCCACGGTGGCCGCCAGCGCCGAGCCCAGCCCGACCATGGTGACGAAACGGCTGAACGCCTGCTCGCCGACGTCGGGCTCGACCGTGCCGGCGTGCTGGCCGGCCTTGACCGCCTGGGCCATCTGCTGTTCGCCGTCGGCGAGGAACGACGTCACCAACTCGGCCACCTCGCGGTCGCGCTTGGCGGCCACGATCGCTTCGAGCAACAGCGCCGCCTGGCGCGGTTCGCGGCGGTCGACCTGACTGCCGGCGATTGCCGCGAAGTCGACCACGTCGCGCACGGCCGGGGTGCCGATCAGGTGCCGGTACTGGCCGCGGCAGTAGGTCTCGAGCACGGCGAGGAACAGGTCGGCCTTCGATGCGTAGTGGGCGTAGATCGCCCCGCTGCTGAGACCGGCCGCGCGGGTGATCGCCGAGATGCTGGCGCCGTCGTAGCCCCGCTCGGCGAACACGTCGGCAGCCGCTTCCAGCAGCTGGGCGCGGGTTTCGGCGGCGGTGACGCCGGCCTTGCGTGCCATCAGACGCCTGTCACGACTCGGCCGGTGTGCCCGAGGCGGCGACCGCGTCGAGCAGTTCGTACTCGTCGACCGCGTTCAGGCCGTCCTCGAAGTGGATGATTTCAAGCTCTTCGAACCGCTTGCGCAGCCACCCGTCGCCGGCGTCGAGCAGGCCGAGCTTCTTGCAGTTGGGCACGATCTTCGAGAACAGCATCGTCTGGAACTGGAGCTGCATCGGGTCGCGGTTGGCGTCGAGGTAGGCGAACACCTCCTTCGGGTCGGCGCCGAGCTGGGCGAACACCTCGCCGCCGCTGAAGCGCCGCTTGAGCCGAACCGCGGCCTCGTAGGCGAACTCCTGGCGCTCGCGCACCTCGGCCGCACCGAGCCCGTCGTAGAACTCCTTCAGCGACAGCACGCCGAATGCCACGTGGCGGGCCTCGTCGCTCATCACGTAGCGCAATAGCTGCTTGAGCAGCGGCTCTTGGCTCATCATGTGCATGAAGCCGAACGCCGCCAGGGCGAGGCCCTCGACCATGATCTGCATGCCGAGGTAGGTGATGTCCCAGCGGCCGTCTTCGACGATCGTGTCGAGCAGCCCGCCGAGGTTGTCGTTGATGGGGTACTTGTGCTGGATCTTGTCGTCGAGGTAGCGGGCGAACACCTCGACGTGGCGGGCCTCGTCCATCACCTGGGTGGCGGCGTAGTACTTGGCGTCGATCCACGGGGTGGTCGACGTGATCAGCCCGGTGCATACCAGCGCGCCCTGCTCGCCGTGGAGGAACTGCGACAGGCTGAACGTCTGCTGCTCGACCGCGAACTGGACCCACTCGCGGTCGCCCCACGACGCGACCGGCGAGTCGTGCTGCTTGAGCACACCGAACCGCTCGGAGCTGCTCGACGCGGCCAGCTTCTCGAGGTCGACGTCGAGGTGCCACGGCAGGTCGTTGCCGTTCCACTGCGACGTCTTGGCCTTCTCGTACAGCTTCGACAGGGCGGTGCGGCTGCGCTCGTAGTCCCACGTCATCAGCACCTCGGAGTGGAGGTCGATCTCGTGGAGCAGCGCGTCGAGCACATCGGCGTCGATCATCGCCTCAGCAGTGATGTCGGAGGGAGTGATGGAGGGCGTGGCGTCGGAGTGGATGACGTCGGTCATGAGCAAATAGTAACGATCGCTCGATTCTTGCGTCGATCCGGAGAGCGCCTGTGTCTTCCGGTGGTTTCGACAGGCTCAACCACCTGGTCAGCGCTGGTTCCGGGTGGTTGAGCCTGTCGAAACCACTTCTCGTTGTGTCGGTTCGGCCGGCCGAGTTCGTCGTTCGTGACGACCGGTGAGACCCACTCGCCGTGCGGGGTGCGGCATGTCGGGCGTGGTGCGCATGATGACCTCGCCGTGGTGGTCGGTGACCGTGAGTGTTCGATCGGGGTCGAGTCGCAGTCGCCATCGCAACGCGTGCACCAGGTGATGGTGCCGAGCGCAGAGCGGTAGCAGATTCTGGAGGTCGGTGGGGCCGAACAGTTCCCATTCGAGGATGTGGTGGATGTGGCACCGATCGAACGGCACGTCGCAACCGGCCGCGGCACAGGTGCGGTACATCGCCCGCAACGCCCGGCGCTGCTGACGGTTGGCGGTACGGGTGGTGCGCCCGACGTTCAGCACGGTGCCGTCGGGGCCGGTGATCACCGGCGTGAGGCGTCCGCTGCACAGCAATGCTCGCACCGACTCGATCGACAGCGGCGCGCCGTGGCTGGTTTCGCAGACGCTGTGGTCGTGGAACTCGCCGGTCGCGAGTGTGTGCGCGTCGACGTGGACGCTGAGGTCGGCCTCGACTGGGCGGATCGCCTGGTGGCCGCCGGCGAGCAGATCGCCGAGCGCTTCAGCCATCAACCGGTTGCGGTTGACCGTGCGGTTCACGAAGTCGGGATCGCCCGACGCCTCGCCGCGAGCGACCGCCGCGGCCACCTCGAGCGTGAGCGCGTTGACGACCCGGGCGCCGAGTTCGGGGTGCAGGCGGGCGTGCAGGTCGTACATGCCGTCGGCGGCGACCTTCCACGACAGGTACGTATCACGGCGTTGCTGCCGGTCGCGGGCGATGCCCGCGTCGCGTTCGAGCGTGCGTGCGAGATCGCGCGCGTGGCGACCGAAACGGCCAGGGTCGTTCGACTTGGCGTGCTCCAAGAGTTCGTCGGAGCGTTCGAACAACGACGCCTTCACCTCATCGGACAGCGACGAGGCGACACCGGCGAGTTTGTCGACGTGTTCGGCGGTGACCTCGCCGGTGGCGAGCGCGTCGCCGAACCCGTCGGCTTGGTCGAGCGCCTTGGCGCGTTCCTTCTGCTTGCCGGCCTCGCGCCCCGACATGCCCGAGCAACGTGAATTCGAGCTTTCCGACCCGAACGATTCCCCGGTTGTGGCGAGGGCGTCGAGCCGGCTCGTGACCTGCGCCCGGAACGCGTCGACCCACCCCTGCACCTGCTTGACCTGTGTCAGCAGCCGGTTGCACATGACCGCGTCGGCGCCACTCAGGTCGACGCTGCCGAGCGCCTCCAAGAGAGCGGCGGGTGCTGGGACCATGCACGTACGCTACCACGGGCAAAGAGTAAAAACAACAGGTAAATAGATATAAAAAGGCATACGTGTTCTTATTGATAGCGAACTACCAGGAGGTATAGTCGTTCGATGTCTCCGGTGCTCTCCGTAGTGCCCTCGTGCTGGGCGGTATGGCGGGGCCGTTCGAAGCGTTCAGGCGGCTTCTGATGCTCAAAAACCGGGCGGGTTGTCGCACTGGTTGCACCGGTAGCTTCGACGCGTGAGCAGGTGGCGCGTGTTGACGTTTGGGCTGATGACGGCCGTGCTCGCGTCGGGGTACGGCGTGGTGTTCACCGTGCTCGACGACTTCCGCGACGACTACGGCATCGGCGAGATCTGGCTCGGGTTGATCGTCGGCGTCGGCTTCTTCGCCGGCTTCGTGTCGCAGGTGTTCATCGCCCCGTTCGCCGACCGCGGCCATGCCCGCCGCCTGGTGCTCGGCGGCCTGTTGCTCAACATCGTCGGTCTGCTGGCGATGGCGGTCGGCGAGTCGCTGGTTCCGCTGCTGGCGGGCCGGCTGGTGATGGGCCTCGGTGCCGGCATGGCGGTGCCGGCCGTGCGGCGGATCGTCATCAGCGGCGATCCCGATCACCTCGGGAAGAACCTCGGATTGCTCCTGTCGGCCGACGTGGCCGGGTTCGCCACCGGGCCGGTCGTGGCCGCCCTGTTCGTGCCCACGCTCGGCATCGCCGCACCCTTCCTCGTGATCGCCGGGCTGGTGGTGGCGTGCATCCCGGTGGTGCTGCGCGTGCAGGTCACCGAAGACCCGCCCGGCGACCAGGTGGGCGAGGAACGCCACCGGCTGGCGGTCGACCTGCTCGGCCAGCGCGGACTGGTCGCCGCGTTGCTGATGGGCTCGGCGGTGTTCTTGATGATCGGCACGTTCGATGCCCTGTGGGCGATCGTGCTCGACGACCTCGAAGCCAGCGAACTCGTGTCGAACATCGGTATCACGATCTTCGCCCTGCCGCTCGTGTTCCTCGGGTCGTACGGCGGCTCGCTCGCCCAGCGTGTCGGGCCGTTCCGGCTCGGGCCGCTCGGCCTGCTGCTCGGCGCCGGCTTCATGTTTCTCTACGGCCTGATGCCCACCGGCATGCTGATGTTGGCGGTGGGCATCGTCCACTCGATCAGCGACGGGCTCACGGTGGCGTCGACCGGCGTTGCCGTGGCGATGACCGCGCCGAAGCAGCGCCAGGCCGGCGCGCAGGGCCTGCTGGGCGCGGCCGAGACGCTCACCGCCGGTGTCACGTCGGTGATGGCCGGGGTGTTGTACTCGGTGGGTGGGCGCACGCTCGCCTACGGTGCCTGCACGGTGGGCATGCTCGCGCTGGTGACGGCGTCGTACGTGCTGGCCGGGCCCGAGTTCCGGGCACGCCGTGGTGTCGACGACGATGGCCGCGACCTCGGTGGCGCCGACGAAGGCGACGCGCCCGATCACGCGGTCGTCGCGGTGATCTGACATCCTGCCGCCATGACCGTACGGATCGGCCTCGTCGCTGCCTCGCGGATCGCTCACCAGGCAGTGTACGCGCCACTCCACGAGCCCGGTGTTCCCGGGGTCGAGCTGGTCGCGGTCGGTGCCCGCGACCTTCCCCGCGCCGAGGCTGCGGCGGCGCGGTGGGGGGCTCCGCTGGCGTTCGGCTCCTACGCCGAACTGATTGCCAGCCCCGATGTCGATGCCCTGTATGTCGGCACACCGGCGGGTCTGCACCGGGCGTGGGCGCTGGCGGCGATCGAGGCCGGCAAGCACGTGTTGGTCGAGAAGCCGTTCGCCAACAACGCCGACGACGCGCGGGTGGTCGCGGCGGTCGACGCGTACCCAGGGGTCGTGGTGATGGAGGCCTTTCACTGGCGCTACCACCCGCTCGCCGCGCGCATCACCGAGCTGATCGGTTCGGGGGCGATCGGGCGAGTGACCCGCGCCGAGGGCGTGTTCGACGTGCCGATCGGCCAGATTCCGCCCACCGACATCCGCTGGGACCTGGCGCTCGGCGGCGGTGCCACGATGGACCTCGGCTGCTACCCGATCCAGTGGGTGCGCCATGCGGTGGCGGCCTGCCCCGAGACGGGCGGCGACGTCACGGTGCTGCCCGAGGTGGTGTCGGCGACGGCCGTCGAGTCGGCGCCCGGTATCGACGGCGCGCTGGTCGCCGAGTTGCGCTGGCCGTCGGGGGCGACCGGTTCGATCGGCTCGTCGATGATCCTCGAGGCCCCACACCGGGTGGCCACGCTGGTGGTGCACGGCACGGCGGGAACCCTGACCGTGATCAACCCGCTCGCCCCGCAGAGCGGCCCGGCGGAGGTACGCCTCGCCACCGAGGCCGGCACCAGCATCGAACCGGTCGACCCGTCGGCCACCTACTTCCACCAGCTCGTCGCCTTCCGCGACGCGATCGTCGACGGCACCCCGTTCCCCACCACCGCTGCCGACGGCGTCCGCAACATGCAAGTGGTCGACGCCTGCTACCAGGCCGCCGGCCTGCCCATCCGCCCCACCCTGACCTAACCCCAATGCCGTTCAGATGGGTGGTTTCGACAGGCTCAACCACCGGAAGCAGGCGCCGACCAGGGTGGTTGAGCCTGTCGAAACCACCTGACTCGTGAACGCAGGTGTTCCGGCGAACGGGTGCGGAATGCGGGCGGGGGTGGCCGGTAGCGTGGCCGGTCGTGAACGCTGCTCTGTCCGACGCCGATCTGGCGGTCCTGACGAGTATCGAGTCGCCCCCGGCGACCCAGTACTCGATCGCGGTCGCTGTCACGCTCGACAACGTTCCCGGCGTACTCGGGCGGATGGCCACCGCCATCGGCGACGCCGGCGGCAACATCTTCGCCGTCGAGGGGTTCGTGGCCAAGGGCCCGATCGTCGAGCGGTCGATCGTGGTCAACTGCCGCAGCGTCGAGCATCAGCTCGTCATCGTCGACACCATCTCGAACACGCCCGGCGTCACGCTCAACGGCTGGTACGACCGCACGTTCCGCCTCCATGAAGGCGGCAAGGTCGAAGTCCAGTCGCTGTGCGCGGTCGGCGACATCGATGACTTGTCGATGGCCTACACGCCTGGCGTCGCCCGCGTGTGCCGGGCGATCGCGGCCGACCCCGTGAAGGCCGACGACTACACCATCCGCAAGAACACTGTGGCGATCGTCACCGACGGGTCGGCGGTGCTCGGGCTCGGCAAGATCGGCCCGAAGGCGGCCCTTCCGGTGATGGAGGGCAAAGCCCTGTTGTTCAAGGAGTTCGCCGGGGTCGACGCCTTCCCGATCTGCCTCGACGTGGCGTCGGCGCCCGACGTGGGTGCAGCGATCGTGGCTGCGGTCGAGGCGATTGCGCCGACGTTCGGCGGCATCAACCTCGAAGACATCTCCGCCCCCAACGCATTCTTCGTCGAGGAGACGCTGAAGCAGCGGCTCGACATTCCCGTGTTCCACGACGACCAGCACGGCACCGCGATCGTGGTGCTGGCGGCGCTCGAGAACACGCTGCGCATCACCGGCAAGCGCATCGAAGACCTTCAGGTCGTGCTCAGCGGTGTCGGGTCAGCGGGCGTGGCGATCGGCAAGATGCTGCTCACAGCGGGCGTCGGCAACCTCGTCGGCGTCGACATCGACGGCGTCCTGTACGACGGCCGCCAGGAGTTCGACCAGTGGCGCCAATGGTTCGTCGAGCACACCAATCGGGGCGGGCACCGGGGGCGCCTGAGTGACGTGATCGGCGGCGCCGACGTGTTCGTCGGTGTCAGCAGCGCCAACGTGCTCACCGTCGACGACATCAAGCGGATGGCCCCCGACCCGGTGGTGTTCGCGCTCGCCAACCCCGACCCCGAGATCGCCCCCGAGTTGGCCGGCCCGCTCGTGCGCGTGCTGGGCACCGGGCGCAGCGACTACCCGAACCAGATCAACAACGTGCTCGCGTTCCCCGGCATCTTCCGCGGCGCGCTCGACGCCCGGGCCACCGAGGTCACCGAGGGAATGAAGCTCGCCGCGGCACGGGCGATCGCAGCCACGATCGGCGACGACGAACTCAGCGAGACGCGCATCATCCCGTCGGTGTTCGAGCGGGCCACGTTCACCCGGGTGGCCGACGCCGTGCATCGCGCGGCGATCACCGACGGCGTGTCGCGACTGGGGTAGTGCTAGGTCGCTTGCGCAGTCAGCAGACGGCGCGGACCTGCGGGTAGGGGTTCACGGCGGCACCGCCGCCGGGGTGGATCTCGAAGTGCAGGTGCGGCGTGCCGGCGTTGCCGGTCATGCCGACGTAGCCGATCACGTCGCCTTGTGACACCGAGCGGCTCGAGCCCTCGAAGCTGCTCAGGTGCGCGTAGTAGTACTTGTTGCCCGAGTTCGACGTCAGCCACACGGCGTTCCCACCGAGCCGGTTCTGCTTGAACAGCACGGTGCCCGAGGCGACCGCGACCAGCGGCGTGCCGGTCGGCGAGATCATGTCGACACCTTGGTGCGAACGCCCACCCGAGCGGGCCGCCCCCCAGGTGTCGGCGAACGCGCGAGCTCCGGCAACGGGGCAGATGATGCCTGACGTCGACGGTGGGGGAGGCGGTGGGGGTGCAGGTGGCGTGGTGTTCGGCGTGGCCGGTTGCTCGGTGCCAGACCCGCCCGAGCCCCCGGACCCGCCCGATCCGCCGCCGGAGTTGCCGCCCCCGCCGGCCTCGCCGGACCCGCCACCGGAGTTGCCGCCGGCTGGTGCGTCGGCGGGAGTGCCCGAGCCGCCCCCTGTTGGTGCCAACGGTTGGGGTGCCGGCTGCTGGGCCGCCTGCCGCTCGGCTTCTTCTTCGGCCTGGCGGCGCGCCTCGGCCTCGCGGCGGGCGCGTTCGGCCTCGAGCGCGTGCTGGACCTTCTCGTCCTTCAGGCGCTGCTCCTCGACCTGTTGGAGCCGCACGACCTCGGCCTCGGCCTGGGCCTCGAGCTGCTCGAACGACTCGCGGGCGCGGCGGGCGCGCTCTTGCTGGTCGGCCAGGTCGGCCTTGCGCTTGTCGAGCTGATCGATCGCCTCGGTGTAGGTGTCGACGTCGGTGAGCACCTCGCCGGTGGCGACGTCGGAGTAGAGGTCGGCCGTGGCCTGCTCGTTCATCTGCTCGACTTGGGTGAACAGCGGATTGCCGCTCGTGCCACCCTGGGTGAAGCGGGCGACCGCGCGCTGGGCCAACGAGTCGCGCATCGCCCCGACGTGTGCCTCCAGCGCGGCGATGTCGCGTTGCGATTCGGCGATCTGAAGGTCGAGTGCGTCGATCTCGGCCTCCTTGTCGAACATCGCCTGGGCTGCCGCGTTGGCGCGGTCTCGGGCGGCCTGGATCTCGCGAGCGGCCCGCTCGGCGGCGCCGTCCTGGTGGTCGGCGCGGGCCACGGCCGGCATCGCCGACACGAGCGCGAGCATGAATGCGGCGGTCACTCGGCGGGCACGACGACGTGGTGCCCGCTCCGACGACATGGGGCGCAATGTTACAGATAGATGACGCAATCTGGCGGCACCCCTCGCCGACCTGTTCAGCCTGGGATTCACCGATTGCCGCGAACGCTCGCGGACGTTGCTCCAGCCCGCGGCGGTTGTGTCGACGTTGACCCTGGTGCACCGTTGGTGGCGCCCAGCCTGCGTGGCGCTTGAACGCACGGCGTTGCGGAGCCTGGCTTCACCGTGATGGCGGCGAGGAACGAGTCGCCAGATCGGTGGATCCAGGCTAAGTTTACAGGCGCGTCACATAGCGGTTTCGTGGAGGGGAGTATTGATGAAGGTCTTGCGGACACCCGACGAGCGCTTCGTCGACCTGCCCGGCTACGCGTTCGCGCCGCACTACGCCGACATCGACGACGGTGACGGTGACGGCGGGTCGCTGCGGGTGCACTACCTGGATGAAGGCCCCACCGACGCATCGCCGGTGTTGCTGCTGCACGGTGAGCCGTCGTGGTCGTACCTGTACCGCACGATGATCCCGCCGCTGGTCGCCGCCGGGCACCGGGTGATCGCCCCCGACCTGGTGGGGTTCGGGCGCAGCGACAAGCCGGCGGCGATGGACGACTACTCGTACGCCCGCCACGTCGAGTGGATGCGTCAACTCGTGTTTGGTCACCTCGACCTGCGCGACATCACGTTCTTCGGCCAGGACTGGGGTGGGCTGGTGGGCCTGCGGCTGGTGGCCGCCGATCCCGACCGGTATGCCCGCGTGGTGGTCGGCAACACCGGCCTGCCCACCGGCGACGGCCGGGTCAGCGAGGCATTCCTGAACTGGCAGAAGTTCAGCCAGACCACCGAGCACTTCCCGGTCGGGGCGATCGTCAACGGCGGATGCACGACCGACCTGGCACCCGAGGTGATCGCCGCCTACGACGCCCCGTTCCCCGACGATTCGTACAAGGCCGGGGCTCGGATCTTCCCCACGCTGGTGCCCACCACACCCGACAACCCGGCATCGGCCGACAACCGCGCTGCGTGGGACGTGCTGCGCCGGTTCGACCGGCCGTGGCTCACCGCGTTCAGCGACGCCGACCCGATCACCGGCGGCGGCCACCGGGTGTTCCAGGCCGAGGTGCCGGGCGCGGCCGGTCAACCCCACGTCACGATCGAGGGCGGTGGCCACTTCCTCCAAGAAGACCGCGGTCCCGAACTCGCCGCGGCCATCGCCCAGTTCATCACCGCCACCAGCTGACCCCGCCCGGCTCGCCCCCCGGTGGTCGAGTGCCGCCACCAGCTGACCCCGCCCGGCTCGCCCCCCGGTGGTCGAGTGCCGCCACCAGTTGACCCCGCCTGGCACCCTCCGGTGGTCGAGTGCCGCCACCAGTTGACGCCGCCTGGCACCCT